>Ga0209212_1001578_pt1 | contig 36242 bp, 28 predicted proteins | sample RifGroC2_FD_183996 | JGI IMG/M metagenome (GOLD analysis project Ga0209212, IMG submission 183996) | Groundwater microbial communities from Rifle, Colorado, USA - Groundwater C2 (SPAdes) (version 2) | ecosystem: Environmental > Aquatic > Deep subsurface > Groundwater | place: Rifle, Colorado...
TCGGGTTGTTCGGGTTCGGCTTTCCGGTGACGGTGAAGGTCACTTCCAGCGAAGCGTTCGGGTCGCTCGCGCCGTCGGAGAAGTTGACGAAGTCGGCGGTGTTCACGTCCTTGACGTAACCCTGGCCTACGCAGCCGCGCGACTCCGGGATGAGGTAGCTTCCGTCGAACTTGCCGCCGGTAAGGATCTGCTTCTCGGCGTCGAACTTGGAGGCGGTGAGCCAGTTCAGGTAGTTCCCCTTGGCGACAAAGGCAACAAGTGCCTTGGCCGTGGTGTACTCGACGCACATGTTGCCTGGGAAGGTCTTGGTGACGTTCCCGGCACCGGTGCCGCAAGCGGACGGCGCCGCCGCGGTCGCAGCGGCCAGGGTGCTCCCCACGGCAAGGGCGAAGTCGTCGGATGCCTTCCTGTAGTAGTAGAACTTGTCCTTGTCGAAGTACCCGTAGTAGTCGTTGCCGCTTTGGAAGGTCTGGTCGTAGCAGTAGAACGGGCGGCGGTCGAAGACGCTGCAGGTCTGGCCAGAGGGGCATTGGCTGTTCTGAGTGCAGGAGGTGGCAGATCCCGAGCAGTGCTTCTTCCCTTCGTCGACGTAGGCGAGGTCGTACATACTGGCCGAGTTGTCGATCATGAGCAGGAGGTTCGGCGGTATGTGCCCGGATACGAACGCCGGCGTCACGCAGTAATCGAGACCCGGGTCGGCGTTGGAAGGGACGGGGACAAGGATCAGCATCAGCGCCAGAGAGGCCGAAACGTACAGGAGTTTTTTGACTTTTTCCACCGGGCACCTCGTTAAAAGGTTTGTGCTCTTTTGAGACAGCTCTATTTACAGGTCCTGGAACCGGAACGGCCGTACTATCGCAGCAACTCCTGCATCGCCTTCGCCTCTCGGAAGCCGGGGATGATGCGGCCGTCCGAAAGCACCAGGGTCGGCGTCGACTTGATGCCGGCAGCCTCCGCGAACTTGATGGTGTCGTCGACGGGCTTCTTGGCGTCTTTCCCCTTGGGAGCCGGCAGCGGCTGACCGGCGAACGACTGCTCCAGGAGCTTGAGCGATTTTTCACCAAGTATCACCCGGGCCTTGTCGTACGCCTTAGGGTGCATCTTGAGCGGGTAGAGCTTTATGTAGATGGCGAGGTCGGGCTCAAGCGCTACCAGTTTCTTCAGCTCGGCATGCATCTTGGCGCAGTAGGGGCATTCCGGGTCGGTGAAGACGAAAAGTTTCTTGCTCCCCTTCGGGTTCCCCATCAGGAGCGCATGCTCCTTGGTCACGGTGGCCGGATCGACCCACTGCGCCGGGGCTTTGGCGGCCTCGGCAGCGGCGGTCGCGGGGCCGCCCAGCACCTTTCGGGAGGCGATGTCGAAGACCTGTCCGGCGATGATGTGTTTCTTGCCGTAATCGATGTAGGCGTAACCGGTGTTCCCCTGCTGCTCTATGGCCACCTCGAAAAGGCCGCGCACCGGCGCCGGGTTCACGGACTTGACCTTGCCGATGTCCTTCAGCAGGGTGGTTGCCTCCTGCAGCGTTATGGAATGGCAGGAAGCGCAGTCGCCGCCGCACCCCTCGCCGGCGGACATGGCGAAGGCCGGAGTCGAGAAAGCGAGGAAGGCGAGGAAGGCGATCGCCATCGTGGTACGGGCAAACAAAGTGAGTTGTTGCAAAAGTGACATGTATCAACCTCGTACAGGGTATCTTCGGCTCAATTTCGGCAGCAACTACCGTGCCGTTGCAGCCGGCGGCGCGTTAAAGCCCGTAAACAGCGCGCCGGAGAGAATCGTTGCATACTTTACCACGACGCACCGAAGAAAAACTACGCATTTTTTTCATAGCCAGCGGCGCAGCTACGCAAAAAATGGTCACTATTCCCCCCTCCCAAGCCCCTCACCCCCGCCCCTCTCCCGGAGGGCGAGGGGAGCAAGGTCAAGCCCTACCCTCCGGGGGAGGGTGCCCGAAGGGCGGGGGGAGCAAGGTCAAGCCCTCCCCCTCCGGGGGAGGGTGCCCGAAGGGCGGGTGAGGGCGTTGCCACGAAGGGAGGATGGCGCCGATTGCGACGCCCTCACCCCCGCCCCTCTCCCGGAGGGCGAGGGGAGCCGCCGTTTACCCGAGTGCGTACTCCTTGAGCTTGTACAGAAGCGCCCGATGGCTGATTTCAAGGAGTTTCGCCGCGTGCGTCCTGTTTCCCGCCGTCTGCTCGAGAGCCCGCACGATGAGGGCGCGCTCCAGGGCCTCGGCCCCCTTCTTTATCGAGAGCGATCCCGGCTGATCCGTGCACCGTCTCTCCAGCCCCACCCCGCGCCGCACGGATTCAGGAAGCGAGGTAAGTCCCAGGACACCCGCCTCGCAAAGGACGAGCCCCCTTTCGATGCAGTTTTCCAGTTCGCGCACGTTGCCGGGCCAGCGGTAGCGGACCAGGGCCTGCAGCGCCTCGGGACTCGGGCGGACGCCGGCTACCCCCATCCTCTCGCCGTGCTTTTCCAGGAAGTGGTCCACGAGGACCGGCACGTCCTCCACCCGTTCCCTGAGCGCCGGGAGCGAGATGGGAAAGACGTTGAGACGGAAGTAGAGATCCTCCCTGAACCTTCCCGCGGCCACCTCCTCTCCAAGGTTTCGCGAGGTCGCCGAGACGACCCGGACGTTCACCCGGTGGGAAGTTGCCGAGCCGACCCGTCGTATCTCCTCCTCCTGCAGCACACGCAAAAGTTTCACCTGCAGCGGGAGGGGCATCTCGGCGATCTCGTCCAGGAAGAGCGTTCCGCCGTCCGCCTCCTCGAAGAGCCCGGTCTTGTCGTGACTCGCGTCGGTGAAGGCGCCCTTCACGTGGCCGAAGAGTTCGCTCTCCAGAAGCGACGCTGGAATGGCGCCGCAGTTCACCGCCACGAAGGGGGCGGACTTGCGCCCCCCGCAGTAGTGGAGGGCCTTGGCGATCAGTTCCTTTCCCGTTCCGGACTCGCCCAGGATGAGGACCGTGGTCTTGTGGTCCGAGAGCTTTCGCACCAGCTGCATGATCTCGGACATCCTGTCGTTTCTGCTGATGATGTGCCCCAGGTAGCGGCCGCGGCCCACCTCCTCGCGCAGCCTCCTGTTCTCGTCCTTGAGCCTTTCGCGCTCCTCCGCCTTCTTCAGGACCAGCGAGATCTCGTCGCTGTTGAAAGGCTTGGAGATGTAGTCGTAGGCGCCGAGCTTCATGCAGCCGATGGCGTCGTCCGTGGAGCCGTAGGCCGACATCATGATGACGGTGCTGCCGACACCGGCCTCGTTGCAGCCGGTGAGAAAGCTCCTGCCGTCCAGGACCGGCATCCGGATGTCGCACAGGATGAAGGCGTAGTCCCCACCCCGCGCCTTGTCCAGGGCGTCCGCGCCGTTCACCGCCAGGTCCACCAGGTACCCCTGCTTCTTCAGCATCACCTGGAGCATGTGGCGCAGGTTCTCCTCGTCGTCGACCACGAGTATTTTCTTCTTCTCGGTCACTGCCTTTGCTCCTGTTGGTCAAAACCCTTGGCACGGAGACAATCTGAGGAAATCTGAGAAATCAAACGAAACGGTAAGGCTCAAAACTAGCCACAGAGAAAATCCGAGCGAAAAACGTAAAGACTATGGGTAAACCATTAAGCTTTTGCCTCGGTTGTCTCTAGATGTTCTCGGATTTTCTCCGTGGCCAATGGTTTCAGGTTTTAGCCGGCAGCGCCAGGGTGAAGCTGCTCCCCTTCCCCAGCTCGCTTTGCACGGTGAGCCTCCCGCCACACGACTCGGCTATCCTCGCGGCGATGGCCAGCCCCAGACCGGTTCCCCTACCCGGCTCCTTGGTGGTGAAGAAGGGGTCGAACACCCGCGGCAAATGCTCGGGCGGCATGCCGTGCCCTGTGTCCGCCACCTCTATGACCACATCGGCGCCGACTCGCCTCCCCTTTAGCCGCAACTGCCCACCCTGCGGCATGGCATCCCGCGCGTTCATGATCAGGTTTATCAGGAGCTGCTCCAACTGGTGCGGATCGACATGCAGCGCGGGAAGCCCCGGCTCCGCCTCGACGGAAACCTCCAACTGCTTCAACACCCCCTGCGCCCCCAAAAGCTCGACCACCTTCTCCAGCAAGGTGACGACCTCCACCTCCTCGCACTGCACCCCCCTGGGACGTGCGTAGTCGAGCAGCCCCCTGACGATCCGGTCAATCCTGCGGGATTCCTCTCCTATCCTCCTCAGGTAGTCGCCCTTCTCCGCGTCGCCTGCAAGCTCCTCGGCGAGAATCCCGGTGTACCCCATGATCGCGGCCAGCGGGGTCCCTATCTCGTGCGCCATGCCGGCTGCCACAAGCCCCACCGAGGCCATCTTCTCGGAACGGATCGTCTCGCTCCTCGCCTCGACGATCTCGCGGTTGGCACGGTTCAGCGACGCCACCTTTTCCTCCACCTCCCCCCGTTTTTCCCTGAGGGCGTGCACCATGGCGTTGAAGGCATCGGAGAGTTCGGCCACCTCGGTGCTCCCCGGAACGTGGACGGTCCCGCCCAGGTCGCCGGCCGCGATCCTGCGCGTGGCGGCCAGCAGCATCCGTATCGGCGCGACGACGGTGCGCGAGAGTATGTAGGAGCCGAGTATCAGCAGCAAAAGGAAGTCGAGCGCAAAGTAGGCGAGGAAAAGATGGCGGGAACCGATGAGCCTCTCCTGCTCGGGGAGCAGCGACAGGGTAAGCCGGGCCGCGCCGATCACCTTACCGCCCTGCACCACCGCCTGGTAGCAGCGCCCGTAACGCCGGTCCCCGGAGAGCTGGAAGAAACCGCGTCCGGTCCTCATAACCTCCTGCAACCCGGCGTCCGCCCGGACCCGGTCGGATACGGCGTAAAGTTCGTGCCCGGTTGCATCCACCACCAGCAGGCCGCCGAAACTCTTGTCTTTTCGCAAAAGCTCCAGGTAGCTCGCCGCGGGGGCGCCAGGCTCGGGAAGCGCCAGGGGGCGCGGCAACAGCTCGACGATCCCGGCCAGAAGCAGCCTACCCTGCTCCCCTTTCTGGGCCAGCAGGTCGTTTTCAGCGGTTTTGAAGGAGATAAGGGAGAGAAGTATCCAGGTGAGCATCAGCATCATGCTCAGGGCGGAGAGGATATAGAAAGTGAGGCTGAATCGGAATGTCTTCATAGGGGTCGTTTCAGGTTCCCATGGTCAGATACCAGTGGATGATCCTATTGCCGTAGAAGATATAGAGGACCGCCCCGCTCGCCAGGAACGGGCCGAACGGGATGGCGAGGGTGCCGTCCTTCTTCTGGGCCATCATCAGGCTCACCCCGATCACGGATCCGACCAGCGATGCCGAGAAGATGATGAAGATGATCGCCTTCCAGCCGAGAAAGGCCCCCATCATGGCGAGGAGTTTCACGTCTCCCCCTCCCATCCCCTCCTTCTTGGCTACCAGCTCGTATCCTTGCGCGATCAGCAGCAGGCTCCCCCCCCCCGCCACGATGCCGATCAGGGAGTTGAACCACCCGAGCTGAGGGATGAAAAAGGAGATGATGAAACCGATGACGATGCCGGGAAGGGTGATGCTATCAGGTATGATCTGGTGTTCAAGATCGATGAAGGTGACGACGACCAGGGAGCTGCAAAAGACGAACAGCACCGCGAAGATGAGCCCCGGGCCGAACCTGAGGAAGAGGGCCAGGGAGAGGAGTCCGTTCAGGAGTTCGACCACCGGGTATTGCGGCGAGATGCGGGTGCCGCAGCTGCGGCATTTACCCTTCAGGAACAGGTAGCTCAGTATGGGGAGGTTGTCGTACCAGCGGATGCGGTAATCGCAGTTGGGGCAGTGCGAAGGGGGGAAGACCACCGACTCCTCGCTCGGCATCCGGTAGATGCAGACGTTCAGGAAGGACCCGACGACGGCGCCAAGGACAAAGGCGAAGATGCTGTAGATGACGATGGCTGTGTTCAATAGAACCTCTTGAAACCAGTTCAACGTTCAACGTTCAATGTTCAACGTCTAAGGTCAAATCGGCGGAAGGCAGCAGCCACTGGCAGGGCTTATGCTACGGCACAATCAGCACTTTAACATAGAACGTTGAACGTTGAACATTGAACTTTGAACGGCTTTCCCCGGTTATCTGAGCCTCTGGATCTTCGCCAGGCTCTCCTCGAGGAGCTGCTTCTTGCCGGCGAACTCGGCGATCTTCTCCCGCTCCTTCTCGACCACGTCGGCGGGTGCCCGCTCCACGAAGCTCGGGTTCTCAAGCTTCTTCGAGAGGAAATCGATGTCCTTCTCGATCTTGGCGATCTCCTTGTTAAGCCTCTTCTCCTCTTCCTCGACATTCACCAGGCCGCGCAGCGGCACGATGATCTCGACGTCCCCGGCCACCTGCAGCGACGCCTCGGCGGGACGCTCCACCCCCTGCCCGATGGCGAGGTCGGAAAGACGCGCCAGGCTCATCACGTACACCTCGTTCTTCTTGAGAAGGGCGAGGCTCGCCTGGGACTTGCAGTCGAGTATCGTCGCGATCTGCTTGCTCGGCGCCACTTCCATCTCGCCGCGGATGTTCCTGATCCCCTTGATGACCTCCATGACCAGCTCCATCTCGGAGGCGGCCGCGGCAAAGCCCGCCCACTCCTCGCACGGGGTCGGGAAGGAGGCGATCATGATGGAATCGGCGGCCCCCTTCTTCTTGGGGAGTGCCTGCCAGATCTCCTCGGTGATGAACGGCATGAAGGGGTGCAGAAGGCGCAAGAGGTGCTCCAGCACCAGCCAGAGCACGTACTTGGCGGCCGCCTGCCGGTCGGCGTCACCCTTGTAGAGGTCGTCCTTCACCAGTTCGATGTACCAGTCGCAGAACTCGCTCCAGGTGAAGCGGTACAGGTCATTGGCCGACTCGTTGAAGCGGAAGGAGGAAAGCGACGCGTCGACGGAGGCCGCGACCTCGTTCAGCCGGAACAGGATCCAGCGGTCCGCGTTGGAGAGCACCAGCTTCGAGACGTCCACCGCGTCCGGGTCGAACCCTTCCAGGTTCATCATGGCGAAGCGGGAGGCGTTCCAGATCTTGTTGGCGAAATTGCGGTAGCCGGCGATCCTCTCCTCGGCGAGCTTGATGTCGCGCCCCTGCGCCGCGAAGGCGGCGAGCGTGAAGCGGAAGGCGTCGGTGCCGTAGGCGTCGATCACGGTCAGGGGGTCGATCACGTTCCCCTTGGACTTGCTCATCTTCTGCCCCTGCGCGTCGCGCACCAGGGCGTGGATGTAGACGTCGTTGAAGGGGACCTCGTCCATGAAGTGGAGCCCCATCATCATCATGCGGGCCACCCAGAAAAAGAGGATGTCGAAGCCGGTGACGAGGCACGAGGTCGGGTAGAAGGAGGCGAGTTCCGGGGTCTTTTCCGGCCACCCCATGGTGGAGAAGGGCCAAAGGGCCGAGGAGAACCAGGTGTCGAGGACGTCCGTCTCCTGGCGGATCTCGTCGGAGCCGCACTGGTCGCAACAGGTCGGGTCGTCCTTCGCGACCGTGATGGCGCCGCAGTGGTCGCAGTACCAGGCCGGGATCCTGTGCCCCCACCAGATCTGGCGCGAGATGCACCAGTCGCGGATGTTCTCCATCCAGTCGTAGTAGGTGTTCTCCCATTGCTGCGGCACGATCCTGGTGCGCCCCTCCTTGACGGCGGCGAGCGCCCTCTCGGCGAGCGGCGCCACCTTCACGTACCACTGCAGCGACATGTACGGCTCCACCACCGTCTTGCAGCGGTAGCAGCCGCCGACCGAAAGCGCGTGGTCCTGTATCTTCTCCAGGAGCCCGGCCGCCTCGAGGTCGGCCACCACCTGCTTCCTGGCGGCGAAACGCTCCATCCCCTCGTACTGCTTCCCTGCCGAGTTGACCACGCCGGACTCGTCGAAGACGTTGATGCGGTCGAGGTTGTGGCGCACCCCCATCTCGAAGTCGTTGAAGTCGTGGGCCGGGGTGATCTTGACCACGCCGGTGCCGAACTCCATGTCGACGTAATCGTCGGCTATGACCGGGATTTCCCGGTTCACCAGCGGCAGCAGCACCTTCTTGCCGATCAGGTGGCTGTAGCGCTCGTCGGTGGGGTTCACGGCGACGGCGGTGTCCCCCAGCATGGTTTCGGGACGGGTGGTGGCCACCACCACGAACTCCTCGCTCCCGACGATCGGGTAGCGCAGGTGCCACAGGTGCCCCGCCTTATCCTCGTGCTCGACCTCGATGTCCGAGAGCGCCGTGTGGCAGCGCGGGCACCAGTTGATCAGGCGGTTGTCGCGGTAGATCAGCTTCTCCTGGTAGAGGCGGACGAACACCTCGCGCACCGCCGTGGAGAGACCGGCGTCCATGGTGAAGCGTTCGCGCTCCCAGTCGCAGGAGGCGCCGAGCCTCTTCAACTGGCCGATGATCTGCCCCCCAGATTCGCCCTTCCACTGCCAGACCCGCTCGATGAACGCCTCGCGCCCGAGTTCGAAACGGTCCTTCCCCTCGGCCGCCAGTTGGCGCTCCACGACGTTCTGGGTCGCGATCCCGGCGTGGTCGGTCCCCGGCATCCAGAGCACGTTGTATCCGCTCATCCTCTTCCAGCGGCAGAGGATGTCCTGCAGGGTGTTGTTGAGCGCGTGCCCCATGTGCAGAACGCCGGTGATGTTGGGGGGGGGAATGACGATACTGTAGGAAGGCTTGTCGGAGGGGACCGTGGCGTGGAAATAACCCTTCTCTTCCCACTCCTGGTACCACCGCTGTTCGACGCTTTTGGGCTCGTAAACCTTTTCCAGTTCTCTGTTTGCCATCTAATCTACCTCTTGTTTAATATCCATTTTCTTAATTAAAAAAGGGGATCGTGAAATCCCCTGATTCAAAAGCGGAGGCGCTCCGGTTGCCGACTGCTAACCGCGCTCGCCCGCCTTCAGTTTCCTGATTTCTTCCTTGATCAGCGCCTCGGCCAGATCGGGGACCACCTCCCAGACGATCCGCTCGATGACCTCGCGAGAGATCCTGGAGATGGCCGCGGCCAGTGCATCCTCCGAGAGAGAGGCGACAGCGGCTGCCGCGGACGGCGGCGGTTCTGCAGCGGGTGCGACGGGTGCAGCGGGTGCAGCGGCACGAAGCTCCGGCGCCGCGACCGGTTCGACGGGCGGAGCGGGCTCGGCGGCAGCGGCCGCCGGGACAACGGGTGCGGCTGCCTCGGGCTCGAATGCGAAACCTTCGTACTCCGGGAGCTGGAAACCTTCGGCCTCCTGCGCCTCGACCGGCTGGGGCTCCTCGCTGAAGAACTCCTCCGCCGGAGGGGTCCAGGAAGGCTCCTCAACGGGCTGGGCATCGAGCGCGGGTCCGGTTTCCTCTATCTCCTCGGCCTCGTCGTCGAAGCTGAAGAACTCCTCCGCCTCGAACTGGGCCTCGGGCTCCGCCACGCCGAAAAGCTGGGCCGGCGAGGTCGCCGGGGTCGCCGGTGCGGCCGGCTCATCCTCCAGTTCGAAGGCTCCCCAAAGGTCGTCCTCGAGGCTCGCCTCGACCAGCTCTTCCTGGACAGGCGCCGCTGCGGCAGCCTGCACCGGAGCCGACGGTACTGGCTGAGCCGCCGCGGCAAGAACCGGCTCGGGCTCGGCAAAAGGCGTCTCGGTCAGGTCCGCCCAGGCGGATTCGGCGTTCACCGGAGCTGCTGGAGCTACCGGAGGCATGGTGTCGAAGGAGGAAAGATCGCCCCAGAGTTCCTCGGCCGCCGACTCCAGCGGCGGGGGTGCTATGGGGGGGGCGGAAACCGCGGGGGGGGCGGATACCCTTGAGGCGCCCAGTTCCAGCATCTCCTTGACGCGGTCGATGAGCTGCTGGGACTCGAAAGGTTTCGAGATGGTGGCGTCGGCGCCGCAGTCGCGGGCCTTCTGCTCGTCCAGGGGCTCGAAGGCGCCGATCAGGAGCAGTATGGGTACGGAGCCAAGCCTCGGGTCGCGACGGATCTCGGCGCAGACCTCGTACCCCGTCTTGCCGGGCATGAGGGCGTCCACCAGCATCACGTCGGGCTGTATCTCCCGCGCCTTCTCAAGGGCAGCGTTCCCGTTGTCGACAACGGTCAGCTCAAACTCCTCGTTGGCGAAGATGATCGCCACGACCTTCTGAATGGTGATGCTGTCATCGGCGAGGAGCAGTTTATTGCCCATCTATACCCCCTCTGTTTCGGAAGCTGCTGTCAGGAGTTTATGCTGCATGTGAGAAAGTCGAGTCGTCCGGTAAAGACACAGAGACTGATCCTGACCGGGTGCAACCAGTCGGGGTCTCTCTTAGACAGGACTGACGGAGGTGACGTTCTGTAAATGAGCGCAAATACATCCACTATGAAGCTAAAACGGTAGAAAAAGCTAGCATAAAGGGCGTGGGGTGTCAAGGTTTTTGCCCTTTCTTATTAATCACTCGTCATCGAAGCGGGCGATCTCACCCAGCTCGGGCGGGAGCCCGAACAAAAGCGCGGCGAGGGTGGAGAGATCAGCTCTCAACCTACTGAATTCATGCACGTTCTTGTAATCGAGCCTTGAGGTGAGGAGGATGACGAAGGTGTCCGAGGCGGGATCGATCCAGATCGACGATCCGGAATAGCCGGTGTGCCCGAAGGAGACCTTGGAGAACCCTCCACCGCGCGGCGACGAGTACGGGGAGGAGATGTCCCAACCAAGCCCCCGCACCACCTGCCCGCCGCGCGAGAAGTAGGGGGCCGTCATCTGGTCCACCGTGCGCTGCGCCAGCACCCTCTTCCCCTCCAGCGCGCCCCCCGCCAGCATCATGCGGCAGAACCTGGCCAGGTCGTCGGCGGTGGAGAAGAGCCCGGCATGTCCCGCCACCCCTCCCAGTTGACGGCACAGGTGATCCTGCGGCTCGCCGAACACCACGCGGTCGTCGCTGATGGTGGCGGAGCAGCGGGCCTTCTCCTGCGGCCGGAACGAGGTGTCCCCCATGCCGAGCGGGCGGTAGAAGGAGGCGTGGGAGTAGACGTCAAGGGGGGCTCCGGTGGCGCGGCGCACCAGTTCGGAGAGGAGGATGAAGTTGAGGTCCGCGTATCTGAACCGGTTTCCCACCTCCCCCTTCAGTTTCTGCCCCGCCGCCCCCTCGATGGCGCTCTGCATCGCGTTGGCGCTGGAAAGGGGTATGTCGTCGAGACCGGAGGTGTGGGTCAACAGGTTCAGCACCAGGATGGCGTCCTTGCCCCGCCCGGCGAACTCGGGGAACCACTTCACGGCCGGGTCGAGCAGGGAGAGGCGTCCCTCCTCGGCGAGCTTGAGTATGGACGGGGTGGTGGCGACGACCTTGGTGAGGGAAGCTACGTCGAAGAGGGCGCCGACCGTCATGGCCTGCGCGTCGGGGAGAGGGGAAACCTTGCCGTAGGCCTTCTCGAAGAGGACCCTGTCGCGGCTCCCCACCAGCACCACCCCCCCGGCGATCAGGTTGCGGGCGATGGCGTCGTTCAAGAGGGCGTCGATCCTCGGCTGCTCGGCGGCGAAACATGCCGGACAGAGGAGGAGAACAAGGAGCGTGCAGAAAAAACTTCTAAAAAACGTCATGATGCCCAGGAAAATCTGTTCGGGTTGGAGTCAAATGCGGCAGCCTTCGGGCCGTCCCTAGTTCATCATGAAACTGACCGACTTGAGGACGTTCCCTTCGCTGTCCACCGCGTCGCAGCGCCACAGGCCGGAGTTCCCCTTTTCCACCACCTTCCTGCTGTAGGTGCGCCAGTGCGCACCCTTCACGGGAAGCTCGTACTCGGCCACCGGCTCGTCGTCGATGTACCAGATCTGCTTGATCGTGGTGTCGGTGTCTTCCGGGGCGGAGAACCTGGTGAAACAGTAGAGCGCCTTGACGGACGAGGAGGAGATGCGCCGGACCGAGTCGATCGGATTTCCCTTCACGATCTTGGTGGTGACCGCCATCTCGGTGATCTTCAGGTCGCCGGCATCCGCTTTCCCCGACCCGGCCAGGGAGAGTGAAACGGCAAGGCTTACTGAACAAAGGATCCTGGTTAAAGTCATGGTGCCTCCAGCAGCGATGCCTCGCGGAAGTCGTTTCAGGTGGCAGTCGCCACCAAGGGGAAATCCGGCCCCGCTGCGGGAGCGGGTGTCGGTGTCAAAGGGTTCAGGTGCGGTAGTCGGCGTTGATCTTCACGTAGTCGTAGGAGAGGTCGCTGGTGTAGACCGCAGCCTCCCCGGAGCCGATCTTGAGATCGACGCTGACGGTGAATTCCTTCTGCTGCAGGACGCGTGTTCCGGCCGCTTCGGCGTCCCCTCCGGCGAAGACCCCGCCGGTCGCCATGACCACGTCGTCGAACGATATCTGCACGCGCTCCTGCTCGACCCGGGCCCCGGAGTACCCGAGGGCGCAGATGATCCTCCCCCAGTTGGCGTCCTGTCCGAAGAAGGCGGTCTTCACCAGCAGGGAGTTGGCGATGGCGAGCGCGCCCTTCTTCGCATCGGCGTTGTCCGCGGCCCCCTTCACCCTGACCTCGACGAACTTGGTCGCCCCTTCGCCGTCCTTGACGATCAGCTTGGCGAGCGACAGGAGGACGTCGTGAAGAAGCGCGAGGAAGGCGTTCCCTTCGGGGGTCCCCCCCTCGATGCGGGGGTTGCCGGCGGCGCCGTTGGCGAAGATGAGCGCCGTATCGTTGGTCGAGGTGTCGCCGTCGACCGTTATGGCGTTGAAGGAGCCGTCCACCGCCTCGGTGAAGGCGCGGCGCAGGAACGCCTTGTCGACGGCGGCGTCGGTGACCAGGAAGGAGAGCATGGTCGCCATGTTGGGCTGGATCATCCCCGCCCCCTTGGCGATGCCCCAGATGCTGTAGGACTTTCCGCCCGCCTCGCCCTTGCGCCGCTCGATCTTCGGGAAGGTGTCGGTGGTCATGATCGCCTGCGCCACGTGGTCGAGGGTCCCCTGGTCGAGCCCGTCGACGAGGGGCTGGATCCCTTTCCTGAAGCGCTCCATCGGCAGAGGCTGTCCGATGACGCCAGTGGAGGCGATCAGAAGTTCCTCGTCCGAGAGCCCGAGCGCCTCGGCGGTGTTCCTGCCGCACTCGAGCGCGTCCGCCATCCCCTGTTCCCCGGTGCAGGCGTTCGCGTTGCCGCTGTTGACCAGAAGCGCGCGGCAGCTCCCGTTGTGGGAGCGGGCGCGCGAGATGATCACCGGCGCCGCCTGCACCTTGTTGGTGGTGTACACGGCGGCGACGTATGCCGGCAGATCCGAGAATATGAGCGCGAGGTCGAGCCGCCCCGGCTTTTTGATGGCCGCCTCGACGGCGGAGAAGCGAAAACCCTTCACAGAACCTCCTAAACAAAAACAAGTTCTACGTTCTATGTTCTACGTTCTACGTTGTTCTAGGTTCAATGTTCAACGTTCAACGTTACGGCAAGGACTTGTGTCCGCCCCGTCACCAGCCACCGATGCCCATGCACAGTTGATGACTTTAACATAGAACGTAGAACATAGAACGTAGAACGGTTTCTATCGTAGAACGGCTTCTGCTTCTACTTCCCGCAGCACTTCTTGTACTTCTGGCCGCTGCCGCAGGGGCAGGGATCGTTTCTCCCCACGCTCCTCCTGCTCTTGGCCGGCGCCTGATGCTCGGGCTCGGGCTCGTGGTCGCCGAGGTTGAACACCATGCGGCCCGGCTGCGGCTCCTCGAACGCCAGCTCCTCCTCCTGGGCGACCTGCACCCAGAAGATCTTCTCCACAACCTCTTCCCTGGTGCGGGTCATCATGTCCATGAAGAGCTGGTAGGCCTCCCTCTTGTACTCCTGCTTGGGATCCTTCTGACCGTACCCCCGCAGGCCGATCCCCTCCTTCAGGTGGTCGATGGAGAGAAGGTGGTCCTTCCACTGGGCGTCGATGACCTGGAGCATGATCACCTTGATCAGGTGGTCCATCAGCTCGTCGCCGAATTCCGAGAGCTTCTGCGTGAACCGCTCGCGCCCGGCGCTCCTCAGCGTGTCGTCGAAGTTCACCACGGTGATGCGGTTCATCACCTCCGGCGGGAGGTCGAGGTGGTAGCTGAACACCTTGAAGACGGTGTCGGTGATCCCCTGCCAGTCCCACTCGCGCGCCGGGACCTTGTCGATGGCGTAGAGGTTGACCATGTCGGTCACCGTCTCGTCCATCATCCCGAGGAAGCTCTCCCTGATGTCGTTGCCTGCCAGGATCTCCTTGCGCTGGGTGTAGATCACCTCGCGCTGCTTGTTCATGACGTCGTCGTACTCGATCAGGTGCTTGCGGATCTCGAAGTTGTGCGCCTCGACCTTCTTCTGCGCGTTCTCGATGGCGCGGGTGATCAGGCCGTGGGTGATCGCCTCCCCCTCCTCGATGCCGAGCTTCTCCATGATCATGGAGACGCGTTCGGAGCCGAAGATGCGCAGCAGGTCGTCCTGCAGCGACAGGTAGAAACGGGAGGAGCCGGGGTCGCCCTGGCGGCCGGAGCGGCCGCGGAGCTGGTTGTCGATGCGGCGCGACTCGTGGCGCTCGGTGCCAAGGATGTGCAGGCCGCCCAGGGCGACCACCTCGTCGTGCTCGGCGGCGCAGATCGGCTTGAACTTCTCGACCAGCGCGTCGAACCGCTTCCTCAGCTCGGCAAGGACCATCTCCTCTAGTTCCTCTAGTTCGGGATCGTCCTTTTTCAGGTACGAGGAGAGCACCGGGCCGATGCCGGCGAATTCCTTTTCAAGCGTCTGGACCAGCTCCGACTCCGGGAGCTGCCTGACACTCGCCTTCTCGAACGCCTCCATGAACGCCTCGGTGCGCGCCTCGGGAGTCCCCTGGAATTCCTGGCGGGCGAGTCCGTCCGGGTTGCCGCCAAGGAGGATGTCCGTACCGCGGCCGGCCATGTTGGTCGCGATGGTGACCATCCCCTTGCGCCCCGCCTGGGCCACGATCTCCGCCTCGCGCTCGTGCTGCTTCGCGTTCAGGACGAAGTGCGGGATCCCCTGGCGCTTCAGGAGTTCGGAGAGTTCCTCGGACTTCTCGATGGAGATGGTGCCGACCAGGATCGGCTGCCCCTTGACGTGCAGCTCCTTGATCTCCTCGATGACCGCGTTGAACTTCTCGCGCTCGGTCTTGTAGATCACGTCCGGGAAGTCGGGGCGCAAAAGCACGCGGTTGGTCGGGATGACCACGACCTCGAGGGCGTAGATCTTGTGGAACTCCACCGCCTCGGTGTCCGCGGTGCCGGTCATGCCGGAGAGCTTCTCGTACATCCTGAAGTAGTTCTGGAAGGTGATGGTGGCGAGGGTCTGGTTCTCGTTCTCGATCTTCGCCCCCTCCTTCGCCTCGATCGCCTGGTGCAGGCCGTCGGACCAGCGGCGCCCCGGCATGAGGCGGCCGGTGAACTCGTCGACGATGATCACCTCGTTGTCGCGCACCACGTAGTCGACGTCGCGCTTGAACAGGGCGTGGGCGCGCAGGGCCTGCTGCGTGTGGTGCAGGATCTCCATGTTGCGCGGGTCGTAGAGGTTCTCGATCTTGAGCAGTTGCTCCACCTTGCGGACCCCATCCTCGGTGAGGGTCGCGCTCTTCGCCTTCTCGTCGACGGTGAAGTCGCCGGTGTAGGTCTTGCGCTTCCCGGAGAGGGTGTTCGCCTCGACCTCGATCACCTCCCCCCTCTTGAGCATGGGGATGATCCGGTCGATGATGTAGTACTTGTCGGTCGAGTCCTCGGTGGGACCGGAGATGATGAGCGGGGTCCTCGCCTCGTCGATGAGGATGGAGTCGACCTCGTCGACCACGGCGAAGTTGAAGGGACGCTGCACGTAGTCGCCCAGGTCGAACTTCATGTTGTCACGCAGGTAGTCGAAGCCGAACTCGTTGTTGGTGCCGTAGGTGACGTCGGCGGCATAGGCGTCGCGGCGCTCGTCGTCGTCCAGGCCGTGCACGATGACCCCGACGGAGAGCCCCAGGAACTTGTGGATCCGCCCCATCCACTCGGAGTCGCGCTTGGCCAGGTAGTCGTTGACCGTGACCACGTGGACCCCCTTGCCGGAGATGCCGTTCAGGTAGGAGGGGAGCGTCGCCACCAGGGTCTTACCCTCGCCGGTCTTCATCTCGGCGATCTTGCCGGAGTGCAGCACCATGCCGCCGATCAGCTGCACGTCGAAGTGGCGCATGCCGAGTACGCGCTTGCCGGCCTCGCGGCAGACGGCGAACGCCTCGGGGAGCATCGAGTCGAGGCTCTCGCCGCGGCCGTAGCGCTCCTTGAAGTGGGCGGTCTTGCCGCGCAGGGCGTCGTCGGAGAGCTTGACCATCTCGGGCTCCAGCTGGTTGATCCGCTCCACGATCGGCCACATACGCTTCAGTTCCCGCTCGTTCTTGCTACCGACAAACTTCTTTATAAGCGCGCCAAACATCTATGGAATCTCCTTAGTCGCAAAAAAAGGGTTGTAAAAACAGTGTACGCTACCACAAAAGTGAGAAACCCTCAACTGAAAAGGCGTCCTGCCCCAGCACCTCCTTCTTGCAATCGCCGGACGCTCTCTCTATAATGAGCCGACCAAAAGGAGCTACTAACGTGCCGGCAACAACACCATTCGACCCATCGCTCATCGACACCCACCTGGTGGTCGACGCGCGCACACCGCTTGAATACGAGGAAGACCACATACCCGGGGCGATCAACGTGCCGCTTCTTTCCAACGAGGAGCGGGTGGAGATCGGCATCCTGCACAAGGAGGTCGGCCCGCACGCGGCGAGAAAGCGCGGGCTGGAGCTGACGGCGCACCGCTTCCCGGACATGGTGCGGGATATCGCCGGCGCCGCCTGCGGCAGGCCGATCCTCGTCTACTGCTGGCGCGGCGGCCTGCGCAGCAAGACCGTCACCACCATCCTCGGCCTCACCGGCCACGACGCGGTGCAGCTGACCGGCGGCTACAGGGGCTTCAGAAACCACGTCGTGAGCTACTTCAACCCGTTCCTGCCGGAAATGCCGCTCGTCGTCCTGCACGGCATGACCGGGATCGGGAAGACGACTCTCCTGCAGCTCCTTGAGAAGCGCGGCAACTCGGTCGTCGACCTGGAGGGGCTCGCCTGCCACCGCGGCTCCGCCTTCGGACAGCTCGGGCTGGTCCAGTCACTCACCCAGAAACGCTTCGAGACCATCCTCTGGGACGCCTGCCGGAAAGCCCCCTCCCACCTCCCGCTCATAGTCGAGGGTGAGAGCGAGCGGATCGGCCGGGTGTCGCTGCCGGGAGACTTCTACCAGAAGATGGCCGCGGGAATCAGGGTCTGGGGATACGCCTCGCTTGAGACCCGCGTCGAGAGGCTGATCGAGGAATACGGTCTCCCCTGCTACAAGGAGGAGATGGGGGTAGCCCTGCAGCGGATCCGCAAGAAGCTGGGAGGGGCGAAGTGCGAGGAACTGGCCGGGCACCTCGAGCGCTGGGAGATGGAGCCTTTCATGACCGGCCTGGTCTGCGACTACTACGACAAGGTGTATTACAAGAACCGGACCTGGGAAGCGGACTTCAACCTGGAAATGGAGGAGTTCGACCGGGCGGCGCAAGAGCTGGAGCGCTACCTGCAACAGCGCCTCTCCTGATCCCCGTCAACCCGCGCCATTGAGCGCCGCCCCCCTTACGTCGCCGGCGGGGAAAGCCGTCTGACCCGGTACTTCGCCACCAGCTCCACCGGGTGGTAGGAGAGCTTCGCCTCCCTGAGCGACATCTCGCCCAGGTCCTGCTCCCGGTTCAGGTAGCGGCATTCGGTGAAGAGAAGCCGGGAGAACTCCCGGTCCAGGAGCTGGTACAGCCCTTCCAGGAAAAGATCCCCCTTCTCGAAATGGCAGACCGCCGTTTCCCGGTTCAGCCGCTCGCCCAGGGCAAACCCCTTCACCACCCCTGCCACCTTCACCACCACGCCCGACAGCCCCAGTTCCTCGCGCAGCCTGAGCGCCTCCCCTGCCCCCTCGACCTCCCCCTCGATGGAGCCCGAAGCCATCTCCATCCTGACCCGCCGCCACTCCTCCAGAAGCGCCAGCGCCCCCTCCAGGTGTCCCGCGTCGAAGAGTTCCACCTCGTGCCGGTGCCGCAGCAGGAAGTAGTTCACCCGGTTCTTCTTCTTGTGGTAGAGCTTCCCGCTCAAAAGGGCCATCTCCTGCTTCAGGTGCAGGTAGTCGAAGTTGTTGCGGTCCGGGAGCACCTCGACTCCGCCCAACGCTGCGTACCGCTCGAGGAATGTGTCGTCCGCGCCGTAGAGGGTGAGCCCCTCGTCGAGAAGCCGCAGCGTCGCCTTCCCGATATCGCCGCAAAAAGGGGGGAGGAAGTAGCTGGAGCCGTCGTACCCTACAGCGAGCGCCACCACCGCGTCCTCGACCAGGGTCAGGCGGTATTCGTGCGCCTTGCGGAACAGGTAGAGGTTCGCGAAGGTAAGCTCCGAGATGCGCGGCTGAAGCTCCAGGAAGAGCCGGTCCAAAAGCGGCTTGTCTTCCAGGGTGATCCCCCTGGCCTGCGGGTAGCGCGGGATGTCCATGTCTGGCTCCGGTGAAAATCTGGAACAGTATACCCACCTTTTTGCAAAAATGCGAAAAAATGCTGGCCTTTATCTTACCGTATACGGTAATATCCGGATTGTTCTATGGCAGAGCGCGCAAAAAACCGTTTGGCAGCGGCAATGAGAATCGCACCGCTCCCAATCCGTAAATACCATGCCGCCGCAGTTGCGGAAAGAACCATCTTTGGGGGGAGCGCGTGCAGAAACACCTCTTCAACTTCGTCAACAACCTGAAGCTGCGCTGGAAGATGGTGGTTCTGGTCCTGCCGCTCGTGGTGATCCCCATCTTCATCGTCGGGGGGGTCATCGGCTACATCTCCACCAAGCAGGCCTACCTCGGCCTCACCCAGACCAGCAAGGACGACCTGCAGCACATGGCCGGCTTCACGGTCGACCTTCTGAACTCCCACTACCAGCAATTCCAGGTCTACAAGCAGGACAAGGAGAAGAGCTTCCACCAGGAACTCGCCACCGTCTCCGAACTCGCCTACAACGTGGTCAAGTCCCAGTACAACCAGCAGAAGGCGGGGCACATGGACCAGGCCACGGCGACCCGCGAGGCGCACGACGCGCTTCTCAAGGTGAACGTGGGAAAGACCGGCTACATCTACGCCATGAACAGCAAGGGGCAGCTGAAGGTCCACATCGCCCAGGAGGGGGTCAACGTCTCCTCCAGCCAGGACGAGACCGGGCGCTACTTCATCAAGGAGATGTGCCAGAAGGCGGTCCGGTCCAAGCCGGGCGAGGTGCTCTACATCGTCTACCCCTGGAAGAACGACTCGCTCGGGGACAAGGCGCTCAGGAAGAAGGTGGTCGCCTACCGCTACTTCAAGGAGTGGGACTGGATCGTCGCCGCCGGCGGCTACCTCGAGGAGACCTACGAGGACGTCGCCTACGAGCGCCGCTCCTTCGAGGCGCTCAGGGAGAAGATCAAGAGCAAGAAGGTGGGAAAGACCGGCTACATCTACGCGATGGACACCTCCGGCAACTTCATGATCCACCCGACCGGCGAGGGGAAGAACTTCCTGAACGCCACCGATTTCAGCGGCCAGCATTTCATCAGGGAGATGTGCGAGAGAAAGAACGGCTGGATCCGCTACCCCTGGAAGAACGCGGGGGACGCCACTCCCAGGATGAAGATCGTCCGCTACGAGTACTTCGAGCCGTGGAACTGGATCGTCGCCGTCGGCTCCTACGAGGAGGAATTCTACCAGGAGGCCAACGCCATCAAGGGGCGCATCATGGAGAGCATGGTGGTCCTCACCATACTGGTTTCCCTGATCGCCGTGGGGCTCGTGCTGATCGCCTCCCGGGTGATGACGGAGCCGATCAGCCGGATGACCGACGTGATCAGAAAGGTGAAGCAGGGACGCCTGGACGAGACCATGGCGGTGGAGAACCAGGACGAGCTGGGAGAACTCGCCACCGCCTTCAACAGGATGACCAAGATCATCAAGCACAACAAGGAGCTGGAGGCGAACCTGGCGCAGCAGGGAAAGATGGCGTCGCTCGGCGTCCTCTCCTCCGGCGTCGCCCACGAGATCAACAACCCGCTCGGCGTCATCCTGGGGTACGCCGCCTACATCGAGAAGAAGCTCTCCCCTGAGGACCCGAACTACAAGTTCATCCACGAGATAAAGCGCGAGAGCAAGCGCTGCAAGAAGATCGTCCAGGACCTCCTCTCCTACGCCCGGACGCCGCAGCCCTTGCTGGAGCAGACCGACATAAACGACCTCCTGGAACAGATCGTCGACTTCGCCGCGAACCACACGGACATGCACCACGTCACGGTGCAGAAGAAATTCGACCCGGGCCTCCCCGGCATCATGGTGGACGGCGACCAGCTGCGCCAGGTGGCGATAAACCTGATCCTGAATGCCGGCGCCGCCATGCAGAAGGGGGGGGAGCTCGTGGTCAGCACCGAGGCGGAGGGGGACCAGTGGGTCAGCCTCAAGTTCCGGGACAACGGCGCCGGCATACCCCGGGAGCACATGGAGAAGATCTTCGAGCCGTTCTTCACCACCAAGGTGAAGGGGACCGGCCTGGGCCTGGCCATCACCAGGCAGATCGTGGAGCAGCACCACGGCAAGATCGGGATCGCGAGCGAGATCGGTTCCGGCACCACCGTGGAGGTCCGGCTCCCGATCAACAGGGACGACTACTGCTAAAAAGGGAGAGCCGGCTTCTTGAAGCGGGCGATCAAGGGTGAGCCGAAAAGTGACGACGAAAAAAAGGATAATGCTGGTCGACAACGAGGAGGGGCTCTGCCGGATGATGGAGGCGGTCCTCTCCGACAACGGCTACCAGGTCTCCGCCTTCACCAGGTCGTTCGAGGCCGCGGAAATCTTCCAGGCGGGGCAGTGGGACCTCCTGGTGACCGACATCAAGATGCCCGGGATGGACGGGCTGGAACTGCTGCAGAAGGTGAAGCAGAAGGACCCGACCATACCGGTCATCATGGTCACCGCCTACGCGACCGTCGAGATGTCGATACAGGCCTTGAGGAAGGGGGCCTACGACATGCTCACCAAGCCGTTCGAGCCCGAGGAACTCCTGTACCGGGTGAAAAACGCCCTGCAGCACACCCGGCTCATGGAGGAAAACCGCGAGCTGCGCGAGGAGCTGGTCGGAAGGTTCAACTTCGGCAACATCATCGGCTCCTCCACGGCGCTCAAGGAGGTGCTGGAGCGGGTGGAGAAGCTCGCGGTGCGGGACACCTCGGTCCTCATCACCGGGGAATCCGGGACCGGCAAGGAGCTGATCGCCCAGGCGATCCACTACAACTCCCCTCGAAAGGAAAAGAAGTTCGTCGCCATCAACTGCGGCGCCCTCCCCGCCTCGCTTCTGGAGAGCGAACTCTTCGGCTACCGCAAGGGGGCCTTCACCGGGGCCGCCGAAAACCGCCGCGGCCTTCTGGAGACGGCGGACGGCGGGACCCTCTTCCTGGACGAGGCGGGAAACCTCCCCATGACGGTGCAAAAGACGCTGCTGCGCTTTCTCCAGGAGCAGGAGTTCAACAGGATCGGGGACCCCACCCCGACCAAGGTGGACGTGCGGGTGCTCTCGGCGACCAACACCGACATGAAGCAGGCGGTGAAGGCGGGGGAATTCCGCGAGGATCTCTTCTACCGGCTGAACGTGGTGAACATACACCTGCCGCCCCTGAGGGAGCGCCGGGACGACCTCCCGCTGCTGGCAGCGCACTTCATAGGCCTGCAAAACGCCAAGTTCGGAACGCATATCCACGGCCTCGACCACGACGCCCTGGAGGCGGCCGTGGAGTTCTCCTGGCCGGGGAACATCCGGCAGCTCAAGAACGTCATAGAGGCGTGCATCGCCATGGAGAGCAACGACTACATCACCCTGCCGGTCCTCTCCCAGTTCATCGAGGTGACGCCGCCCGAGCCCGGGAGCGAGGCGGAGACCGAAGAGGGAGACTACAACAAGGCGCTGATGCGCTTCGAGACGGAGTACATCCGCGGGCTGTTGCGCAAGAACCACGGCAACGTGGAGGCCGCGGCAAAGGAAGCCGGTACCAACATGGCGACCATCTACCGCAAGATCAAGAAGTACGGCATCAGAAAGGACGAGTACAACTCGTAGGGGGAATGATCATTCGCCCTCGCCCCCACGGGCGAATGATCATTCGCCCCTACACGAGGAAACCCCGCCCCGTTCCCGCGCCCATGGGAACGGGGTTTTTTTGCAATTGTGCAAAAAACGCCTCCGCCCCGATTGCATCGCTGCAAATCCCCTCCCCACCGGCACCTACCACCGCCTAACACCCTGTTTAAATTCCATTTTTTAACCATTACCCCAAAAGCCCACCGTGCGGAAAAGATGAACGAAGGCGGTAGGGCCCTCTAATCTTTTTTTGCGATTGTGCAAAAACGCCTCAGCGGGGATGGAGTGGTGAAACAGCGATGGCCCTCATGTAACCAGCTGAATTCATGGACCAATTCTGCGTAAATCGCGACTTCGCCGCCAGTTGGTACGGCAGTTGCTATACAGTGGGCGTCACCCTTTCTTGCTTGAGTATCGTCTGCTTTAAAAAGTATTTGAGGTCCTGATGCAGGAAGCTACGCTCTGCCCTTTCTACGGCAAAAACGATGACTACTGCGACGTCGGCTGCGGCTACATCTCACCTCACGACGTGAAGCAGATCATCATGTTCTGCAGCTGCCGCCACAGGGAATGCCTCAAGTACCAGGAGCTCTCCGACCGGATGCCGGTAGGGGCGCTAGATTCGCACCTTTGCGCGGTATGAGCCGACGGGCTCGCCGCTGGAAGGACGGGTTAAAAGCAGGTATCAAACTGCATTTTGCTGAAAAAGGAGATAGGCGATGAGTGAAAAAGAACTGGAATTGCTCTCGAGACTTGAGGAGCTGGAGCGGCATACCTGGCGCAACAGTGCCATCCTGCGCGCAGTCGCCATGGTCGCCTTCACCGCAATGATCGGGATCGTGATCGCCTCCGGAGTGGTGGGCGGCGGGCGCGGCAGCCACTGGAGCGGGCCGGCGTGGAACACCATGTGGCTCTACGGCCTGTTCGCGGCGAACGCCGTCTCCATGTTCTGGACGACGCACAAGGAATAGCCCCAGGGCGCAGTCCGGGAGGACAATCACATGCCGATGAAATTCTCAAACGTGATACTGCTTTTGCTGGTCGTCGTCATCTGCGCCACCTTTTCGCTCCGGATCTTCCAGGGTCTGGACGAGATGATGGGGGACCAGTACTGGGTGGTCGACACGACGCAGGGGGACCACGGCTGGTACGGCATGGGACTTCTCCCGCACGTGAAGAAGGTGCAAAAGGAAGCGGTCAAGGCGGTCAACACCGATCCCGACAGCGTCGAGAGGTACACCATCTACGCCCAGAGCGGCGATTTCGCAGGCAACTCGGTCTACGGGATCTGCCTCGGGATCCCGCTCATCATGTACCTGATCTGGTTCGCCTTCATCCTCGGCTTCCCGGACCGGATCGACCCGTACCTCCTGCCGCGCAGGATCTTCACCCTGACCGTGATCATCATGTGCTCCATCATCGTGAACCTGTTCCTGATGCGGATCGCGGCCGACTTCGCGCGGGACCCGATGTCCCGGATCGCCAACGTCGCGGGAAACCACGCCTCGCTTTTGTTCCACAACGCCGGCATCTGGTTCGCCATCCTCTTCTCCGCCCTCGGCACCCCGAACCACTCGGCCAGGGAAACGGCCGCACCCGACAGCAGGAACTGGCAGACCCAGGCCAACGAGAAGTTCAACTGGATGTTCGTGCTACTGTTCGCCGTCACCGTCCTCGAGGTGGCCCTCGTGAAGAACAAGCTGGCCCTTCCCGACGCCGCGGTGGACTACTCGGTCTGGATCATCCTGGTGGTCATATTCATGAGGATGTTCGGCTTCTCCCCGAAATACTGGATCAAGCGCGGGCGCGGCATAGCGATCATGCTGGCCGGTACGCTGATCACCCTCCCCGTCTTCTACCTGCTGGAGCGGGCGACCGGGACCCTCGGCGCGGGGTTCGCCTCACCGATCCTCACCAAGGCCCTCGGACCGGAGAACGCGAACATCGGCCTGTCGCTCATGGTTTCCATCTATCTCATCTTCTGGATGGAGTTCGCCGCAGCCATCAGAATGAATGGGCCATCGAGATCACTGTCTGCAGAAAAACACTAGACTGTTCCACTCCCCGCAATTACCTGTATCGCAAAGGGAAGTCACCCGTGACTTCCCTTTTTCGTTGCGAGCAAGTCCCCCCTGTTACATGGAATGCAAAACCCTGTAACAATTTTTTTACCCACTGCTGCTTTAATCTTAGCCACTTCACTGGACGTCGTAAAAATCCCCTGTACAATGTAATGAGAGCGATCCTGTTGCGCATCTAATTGATGGGCTGAGGACCAGCCTGCATGACTAACCCGATCTTTCCGTGCCACGGCTATGCCTCCAACCGTGAAGCTCTATCAGTAGTCGGCGGCTCTTTTTTTTGCCGGATACTGAAGTTTTTCCAGACGGAGCCGAAAAGAAAGCAAGCGTCGACAGATACACTCAATAATGCGACAGCGTTTGAGTGAAGTGTAAACTTTTTCAAAAAAATCCCCCCTCGCCCTCCCGAGCCGTAAAGAAGAAAGAATAATAAAAAATAATTTACCATGCGATTTCCAATTTATGCATATGATATCGGATTGTTACAGGCGACCAGATCCCGGCCGCTCCTCCCCGGATCGCATTTTTTGATTTAGAACAGTGTTTATTTTTATTGTACATTTACAAATCATGTGCTAAAACAAAATCACGTATACGGCCAAAGAGGCTAACAATCCGGAAGCCGAAGCCCGGAACGACAGCCAGTCCAAGATCAAAACCCAAACGAAATCAGATACCTGCAACCCTGGGCTAAAACAGAACGGTTTAACAAAATCGGTTTTAAGGAAGCCACAGCTGCAAACAAAAATAACAGAACAAAGGAAAGGGGGATTTATCGGCACATGACCAAGGGGGCGGGACGCCGTCACCACAACAGCGAACTTACCAAGAAAGGAGTGACTACCATGGCAGAAAGACAGTACGACTGGAAAGCAATCGCAAAGAACCCAAAATTCGTGGAACTGCATCACAAGAAAACGGCCTTCCTCTTCGGATGGTGGATTTTCTCCTGCGTGTACTATTTCCTGCTCCCCATCGGAGCTGCGTACACCCCGGGGATCTTCAAGGTCAAAATGATTGGCGTCATCAATTTCGGGTACATCTTCGCCCTTTCCCAGTTCTTCGTCTCCTGGGGGATCGCGCTGTACTACTCGCACGTCGCCAACAAGGACTTTGACCGGTTGACCAGGGAACTGATCGACGAACTGCATCTCTAGGAAAGGAGGATACGACATGACCATGAAAAAGATATTTGTAGCAGCCAGCCTGGTTCTCTCCGTTGCCGCAGCCGCCTTTGCCGCAGAGCCGACCAAGGCAGCAGCCCCCGGCGCAGCCCCGGCAGCGACCGCTCCGGCCGCCCCCGGCGCCCCGGCAGCAGCGACCGCACCGGCACCCAACGCGGCGGCAGCCGTCGCCACCCCGGCACCGGCCGCCCCGGCACCCGCCAAGAGGGAACTGAAGGCCAACAAGACCATCACCATCGGCATGTTCGCCATCATCATCGGCATCACCATGGGGGTCGTCGTCTGGGCCGCCAAGCAGACCAAGACCGCTTCCGACTTCTACGCGGCAGGCGGCGGGATCACCGGGACCCAGAACGGCTGGGCCATCGCGGGCGACTACATGTCTGCGGCCTCCTTCCTCGGTATTTCCGGCCTCATCTCCCTGTACGGGTATGACGGGTTCATGTACTCGGTCGGCTGGCTGGTCGCCTACATCACGGTGCTCCTGATCGTAGCCGAACCGTGCCGCAACGCCGGCAAGTACACCCTGGGGGACATCCTCTCCTTCAGGACCTCGCCCAAGCCGGTCCGCGCCTTCGCCGCCATCTCCACCGTCGCCGTATCCACCTTCTACCTGACCGCACAGATGGTCGGTGCAGGGAAGCTGATGGCACTTCTGATCGGCATCTCCTACAAGACCTCCATCATCGGGGTCGGCGTCCTCATGGTAGGCTACGTCGTCTTCGGCGGCATGGTCGCCACCACCTGGGTTCAGATCATCAAGGCGGGCCTCCTCATGTCGGGCGCCTTCCTACTCTCCTTCCTCGTCATGCTGAAGGCAGGGTTCAACCCGATCGGCTTCTTCTCCACCATCGTCGCCTCACCGGACATCCAGGACCACGTCTCCAAGCTGGTGCTGAAAGACGGCGTCATCCTCTCCGGCATCGACGCGGGGCAGCGCTTCCTGGAGCCGGGCCTGTACCTCAAGAACCCGCTGGACCAGATCTCCCTCGGCATGGCTCTCGTGCTCGGCACCGCCGGCATGCCGCACATCCTGATGCGCTTCTTCACCGTTCCGACCGCCCAGGCGGCAAGGAAATCGGTCATCATCGCGATGTTCATCATCGGCGGCTTCTACGTCCTGACCACCCTGCTCGGTTTCGGCGCAGCCATCCACCTCACCCCGCAGGGGATCACCCAGGTTGACCCGGGCGGCAACATGGCGACCCTGATGCTGGCACAGCAGATGGGTGCGGACATCGCCCCGATCATCGGCGACCTGTTCCTCGCCTTCCTCTGCGCCGTCGCCTTCGCAACGATCCTCGCCGTCGTCTCCGGCCTGGTGCTCGCGGCTTCCGCGGCCATCGCCCACGACATCTACGTCAACGTGATCAAGGACGGCCACGCCGACCAGCACGAGCAGGTCTTCGCGGCACGCACCACCTCCTTCGTGGTAGGCGCCTGCGGCATCGTCATCGGCCTCGCGGCAGAGAAGCAGAACGTCGCCCACCTGGTGGCGCTCGCCTTCGCCGTCGCCGCCTCGGGGAACCTCCCGGTGGTCGTGCTCTCGCTCTTCTGGAGGAAGTTCAACACCGCCGGCGTCATCTGCGGCCTCCTGGTCGGCACCATCGCCTCCATCGGCCTGGTGATGGTCTCCCCCAACATGACCTACCCGAAAGTGGTCGCCGCCGGCGCCAAGAAGGTGGTCGCCGCCATGGAGAAGAAGCAGGCTGCTCTTCCTGCGGGCCAGGCGCTCGGCGAGAAGGACGCCAAGGCGCTCGCCAAGGCCAAGGTCGACGCGCTTAAGGACGGCACCTCCATGATGGGCCTGGAGAAACCGCTCTTCACCCTGAAGAACCCGGGCATCATCTCCATCCCGCTCGGCTTCCTCGCCGCCATCCTGGGCGCCCTCGCCTTCCCGAACAGGCGTTCCGAGGAGATGTTCGACGAGGTCTACGTCCGCCAGAACACCGGTTTGGGCATGGCCAAGGCCGTAGAGCACTAAACCGTAACAAAGGACGCAAAGGAATTGGGGAAGGGAAACCTTCCCCAATTTTTTTGTCCGCAGCCGCCCCTTTCCCCGCCTTCACGCCGCGTTGCCGCACCTATCGAGGCAACAGCCGGCAAAACACTTTTACACGCGTTTCGTTTTAATGTAGAATCTCATGGCACCGAATTAAGCATCCAGAGCCCCGGAGCCTCCATGCCCCACCAGGTCCACCCGCCAGAGCCAAGCGACGCCGAACTGCTCCAGGAGCTTTTGGGAGAGGTGCACGCCTTTCTGCCGCTTTTGGACCGCGAGGAGATCCGCAGTTTCCTCGAGGGGCTGAGGGAAGGGGCCTGCGCCGAGTCCGAAAGGCTGCGGGAGTTCTCGCGCCTGGAAGAGGAGCGGCTCGAGGCGATCCGGCGCGAGACGGAATACGCCGCGCTGCTGCGGCTCCACGAGGCGCTGAACGCGCTGGAGATGGAGCGCTTCCTCCGCTTTTACTCGGTGGCCGCGCTGCACGAGAACTGCACCTCCTACCGCGACGCCCTGGCCCGCCGCGCCGTAGAGCTGGTCCTCTCCGAGATGCCCTCTCCCCCGCCGGTCCCCTTCGCCCTGATCAGCATGGGAAGCGACGGCAGGGAGGAACAGACCCTCATCACCGACCAGGACTACCTGGTGGTCTACGGCGACGACAAAGGGGAGGAGGCGGACCGCTACTTCAAGACGTTATCCGAGATCCTGGTGGAGCGGCTCTCCGAGATCGGCTTCAAGAAATGCACCGGCGGCATCATGCCCTCCAACGACAACTGGCGCGGCTCCCTTTCGCAGTGGCAGCGCCGGCTCCACGCCATCGTACGCTACGAGACCGAGGATTACGGCAAGAACCTGATGGACCTGATCGTCCTCTCGGACGCCCGTTTCGTGGCGGGGGACCCGGAACTCGCCGACTCGCTGGTCGGCCTGATCCGCTCCCTGTTGCAGGACTACTTCATGGCGCTCTGGGGGATGGCGAAGGCGGCCACGGAAATGCGGCTCGCGCTCGGCTTTCTCAAGAGGTTCTGGACCGAGGGGAGCGGCGAGCACAAGGGGTGCTTCAACCTGAAGCTCCTGGCATGGGCCCCGCTGGTCATGAACGTCCGGATACTCGCCATCAACCAGGCGTTGCCGGCGACCTCGACGGTACAGCGGATCGAACTCCTGCAGCGGGAGCACAGCTTCTCGGCCGACACGGCGCGCGGGCTGATCGAGGCGTACCGCGTCCTCACCAAGCACCGCATCCTGCTCCAGATCAAGGTGATCAAGGGTATCCAGAACGACGCCTACTACCTGAACCCCTACTCGCTCCCGCGGGACGAGAGGGAGAGGATCAGGCACGCGCTGCTGCTCATCGAGGATCTGCAGAAGATCATCCACACCAATTTCTCCATCATGTAGTGGCGAAGAAAAGGAGGCGGGCATGAGCCAGCCGGGCAAGCGCTACCGGGTCAACCTGTTTCGCCCCAAGAAGGGGCACATGCGGGACGAGGTACTGATCATCCTCGCCATCCTCTTCGGCTGGGGCGTTTGCACCTTCGGTTTCCAGGTGCTGGTCTACCTCAGCCGGGGGACCGGCGCCGGGAGCATCTTGACGCGCCTCACCCTCTTCAACCTGCCGCTTCACTTCTGGTTCACCGGGCAGCTCCTGCCGCTTTGGTTCATCGTCCTTTGCGTCGCCTTCAACCTCTACATAGACAGGATCACCGAATACCACAGCCGCAGGAGAGACAGAAGCTATGAATGACTCGTCCTGGTCCATCTTCGTCGTTCTCTGCGTTTTCCTCTGTTTCATCCTGGTGGGCCTGAGGCAGAAGTCGAGGGAGAGCCTCGAGTACGGTTTCGGCGGGCGCTACACCGGCAGGATCGGCGGCGGCGCCGCCATCGCCAGCAACTGGATGAGCGCGGCGAGCCTCATGGGGCTCGCCGGGATCATCTACCTCAGGGGGTACCAGGGGCTCGCCTACGTGATCGGCTGGACCGGCGGCTACGTCCTTCTCCTGGTGCTTCTGGCGACCCAGATCAGGCGCTTCGGCAAGTTCACCGCCCCCGAGTTCGTCGGCGAACGGTACGGCTCCCCGGTGGCGAGGCTCGTGGCGGCCGTCATCTCCATCGCCATCTCCGTCATCTACTGCGTCGCGCAGTTCAAGGGGATCGGGATGATCTTCTCCTTCATGTTCGACATCGATTACGAGCAGGGGGTGATGTTCGGGGCGCTGGCCGTCGTCTCCTACATAGTTCTCTCCGGGATGCTCGGCGTGCCGCGCAACCAGCAGCTGCAGTACCTGGTGATCAGCGTCTCGTTCATCATCCCGCTCATGTGGCTCGCCCGTAAGCTGGGATACTTCTGGCTGCTGCCGCAGTTCGGCTACGGCCGCGCCATCACCGACCTCTCCCGCCAGTTCAGCATCGACTTCGCCCTCCCCTTCGCCAACGGGACCCTCTTCGAGTGGTGCGCCCTCTGCTTCACGCTCATGGTGGGGACCGCCGGTCTTCCCCACGTCCTTTCGCGCTTCTACACGGTCCCCAACCTGCGCGACGCCCGCTGGAGCGTGGTCTGGGGTCTGTTCTTCATCGCGCTGATCTACTGGTCCGCCCCCGCCTTCGCCGTGTTCGGGAGGCTCCTCGAGGCGCGGCACGGCGCCCTGCTCCCGGAAGCGGCGGCGCGCGGCATGGCCGACATCATCGTGCTGAAGACGGCCGTCCTGGCCGGAGTCCCGGGGTGGCTCATCGGCGTTCTTGCCGCCGGGGCGCTCTCCGCCGCCTTCTTCACCGTGGCGGGGCTCCTTATGACCGGCGCCGCGTCGATCTCGCACGACATCTACTACAGCATCGTCAACCCCACCGCCAGCGAATCGGCGCGCATGCAGGTGGCCAAGGGGGGAACGCTGGTCCTCGCCGTCGTCGTGATGCTGCTGGCCCTGGATCCCCCCGGCCTCATCGCGGAGATCACGGCGGTCGCCTTCGCCCTGGCCGGGAACACCATCTTCCCCCTGTTCCTCCTCGGCATCTGGTGGGGGCGGGCCAACCGCTACGGCGCCATCGCCGGGATGCTGACCGGCATCCTCTGCACCTTCGCGCACCCCCTTTTCGGCGGCGCCCTTCCCCGGGTGGCGGCGCTGTTTCCGGTCACCTCGTCCGCCCTGTGCGGCGCGCCGCTGGTCGTCTGCGTGATGATCGCCGTGTCGCTTCTGACTCCGGCGCCGCCGGCGGAGATGGGGCGCTTCCTCGAAGAAGAGGTGCACGGGCACCTGGACTGATCACCCCCCGCCGAAGGGGGATAGAGCCGACGCTATGCCCCCCGTTCGTTGCGGGAGAGGCGATTGGAGCCGCACATGCCGATGCTGTTGGGAAGCAAGGGAAGCGATATCATGCAGTGGCGCGCCAGCGTGGAGCTGGTCGAGAGGCTACGGGAGAGGCTCGACCGCAAGTGGGCGCGCAGCACCGCGCGCGAGGCGGAGAGCTTCCTCGGGGCGGTGATCGCCTCCGTCGAGGAAGAGCTTTCCTACGAGTCGCAACTGGACGAGGAACTCTCCTCCCTGCACCGCTCCATCCGGGAGGCGGAATCCCCCTTGCAGCTGCAGCCGATCAGGGGACGCTACCACGAGGTGGTCACGGCGCATTTCAGGCGCCGCAGCTCCGTTCTCGCCCTTTGCGGGGCCTGCTGCTCGCTGCACGACGCTCTCCTCGCGCGCGCCATAGAACTCGCCGAAGAGCGGATGCTGCAGCTCGGTCAGGGGAGGGCCCCGATCTACGCACTGCTGGTCTCCGGCGACCGCGGGCGGGAGGAGGAGACCCTGCACGGCAACAACCGCTACCTGCTGCTGCACGAACTCGACTCCCCCCGTTTTTTCCTGTTCAGCCGCCAGCTGCTCCTTTCGTTCAGGGAGGCGGGTCTTTTGGCGGGCGAGGAGATGCTCTGGCACGGCTCGCTCCTCGAGTGGCGCGCGCTCCTGGCGGACGGCAGAGAGCCCAGGGAGGCGGCGGGGGGCGCTTTCCTCGCCCCGGTCACCCCGTTCGACATCGCGCCGCGGCCGGAGCCGCAGCCGATACAGGACTGGAAATGGCGCCTGGAGGCTATGGCGGACCTGCGCTTCCTGACCGGTTACGAGCCGCTGGGGGCCCAGGCGCTCTCCGCCGCGGCGCTTTGCATCAAGGAGCAGAAGAACCGCGACCCCTTCATGCAGGTCGCGCGCCGGGTGATCACCCTGCCGCTTGCCCTGGGGCGCTTCGGCAGGTGGCGGCTGGTCCGAAGCGGCGAGCACAAGGGGGAGATCGACCTGGAGGAGCTGGCCCTTCTCCCCATGATGATGACCCTGCGCGCCATGGCGGTGCAGGCGGGGGTGCACGGAGGGGGAAGCGTGCAGCGGGTCCGGGCGCTCCTGGAGCGGGGAGCCCTCGACGTCGATCTGGCGGATCGGCTTTTGAAGGCGTTCCAGTGCTTCATGCAGCTCAGGATCGAGAGCGAGATCCGCACCGAGCAGGGGGGCGCCTTCGCCAACCCCGAGGAGTTCTCCCTGGAGCGGGACCAAAGGATCAGGGAGGCGGTGGAGGCGGTTCTCAGCCTGCAGAAGATCGCCTACCAGAAAATGGTGGGACAGCTATAGGAAAGGGTCGTATGCGTATTTCCCTCAGCACGGGGACTCTGTTCATCTTCCGGCTGCAAAAGGCGTTCGCCATGGCCAGGGAGGCCGGGTTCGACGGAATGGAACTGGTGATCAACCAGGAGTTCCAGAAGGTCAACTCGCGCCGGCTGATCAGGGAACTCGCCGAAACCGTCCCGATCTTCTCGATGCACGCGCCGTTCATGCCGCTGGACGGCTGGGGGAGCCCGGTCGACGCGCTGAAGCGCTGCGTCGAGATCGCGGCCGACTGCGGCGTCGGGCTGGTCAATTTCCACCCCCCCTCATGGGTCGGCATGGAGATCAACTACTGGCGCTGGCTGTACCGGGTGCAGGATTTTCAGAAGGAGATCGGGGGGAACCAGGTGGCGCTGACCCTGGAGAACATGCCGTGGACGGGGAAGTACCGGATCAACGGCTACATCCTGTCCGAGACCCAGAAGATGATCGAGTTCCTCAAGGAGAGAAACCTCTACCTCACCTTCGACTGCACGCACATGGGGTCGGGGAAGGCGAACTTCATCAACGACTTCTACCTCTTCTACAACAGCGGGCGGATCAGGAACATCCACTTCTCGGACTACGGCCACGGGCGGCAGCACCTCCTCCCGGGGCACGGCATACTCCCGCTGACCCGCTTCCTGAACCACCTGAGGAACACCGCCTACAACGACATCCTCACGCTGGAACTCTCCCCCCACGAGTTCCCCAAGGGGGGGCAGATCATCGTCGAGAGCCTGAAGGAGATCCTCGCCTACCTGAGGGCGGAGACGGCCAAGGCTACCCCCTGACCACGTAGACCGAACACTTCGCGTCCCGCACCACCTTGTGCGACACGCTCCCCAGGAGCTTCCTCTTCAGGAACCCCTTCCCGGTGCTCCCGATGACGATGACGTCGACCTCCTCGTTCTGGGCGAAGCGCAGCAGCTCCTCGGCGGGATCCCCGTACACCACGGCCGTCTCCAGCGGCACCTCCTGCTCCGCCGCGATCTTCTCCACGACGTAGAAGATCCGCTCCTTCAGCTCGGTCCATTGCGCCTGCTCGGTGATGGGGCGCGACGGGACGAAGTCGGTGAAGGTGTTGCGCGGGGCGTTGGGAAGCACCAGGAGCCCGTAGACCTTGCTCTTGAACTGGCTCGGGATCCCGGCGGCGAAGCGGACCGCCTCTTCCGCAGCCTTGTCCGACAGGGGCGAGCCGTCGATGGCTACCAGGACCTTCTTGCGCAGGTTTAGCATCTGCTTCCTCCGGAAATGGGATTGTCGGGTAAACGGCAGCACAACTATAAAACATTGCATCACATTTTCAAACTCCTATTTTCACGGACGGTTCGCCCCGTCGATGGCCCTTTTGCCTGCCAGGCTTCCCTTTCTAAAACAGCGGACTGTGGACCGGGCATTGACAGCCGTCGTTTTGAGGTGAGAATTAATCCGGCAGCAGCTAATGAGGCCTGAGATGTCCGGCCGAAAGAGAGGGAAGCGATGATCGTGGGGGTATTGAAGGAGATAAAGACCGAGGAGAACCGGGTCTCCATGACGCCGGCGGGGGTCGAGGTGCTGGTGGCGCACGGGCACACGGTGCTGGTCGAGGCCCTGGCGGGGGTGGGGAGCGGCTTCAGCAACGAGTCGTACCGGGGGGGCGGAGCCGAGATCGTGGCCACGCCGGCCGAGATCTTCGCCCGCTCCGACATGGTGATGCACGTGAAGGAGCCGCAACCCTCCGAGTACGGCATGATCCGGGAGGGGCAGATCGTCTTCACCTACTTCCACTTCGCCGCCTCCCTGGAGCTTACCCGCGCCATGCTCGCCACGGGAGCGGTCGCCATAGCCTACGAGACCATTACCGACCTCGACAACTCGCTGCCGCTTCTCACCCCGATGAGCGAGGTGGCCGGGAGGATGGCGGCCCAGGAGGCGGCGAAATACTCGGAACGGGCGCAGGGTGGGCGCGGCATACTCCTGGGCGGGGTCCCGGGGGTCGCCCCTGCCACCGTCCTGGTGCTGGGGGGCGGGGTGGTCGGAACCCACGCGGCGCAGATGCTCTGCGGGCTGGGAGCGAAGGTCTACCTGCTGGAGGCGAGCCTCCCCCGGCTGCGCCACCTCTCCGAGGTCATGCCGAAGAACTGCTTCCCGCTCATGTCCTCTCCGGCCGCCGTCCGCGACCTGCTGCGGGAGGCGGACGTGGTGATAGGGGCGGTGCTCTTGCGCGGCGCCAAGGCGCCCAAGCTCGTGACCCGGGAGATGCTGAAGACGATGAAGAAGGGGACCGTGCTGATCGACGTGGCGATAGACCAGGGGGGATGCTTCGAGACCTCGCGCCCGACCACCCACAAGGAGCCGACCTACGAGGTGGAGGGTATCCTGCATTACTGCGTCGCCAACATGCCCGGCGCCGTGCCGCTCACCTCGACCGTCGCCCTCACCAACGCCACCCTCCCCTTTGCCGTGGCGATCGCGGCAGGGGAGTGGCGCGAGGTGGCGCGGACCAACCCCGGCATAAAGTCCGGGATCAACATGGCGCTCGGCAGAATCACCTACCAGGGGGTTGCCGAGGCGTTCGGCATGGAATACACGCCGGTGGACAGGCTCCTGATCTCGATTCCCTGAAACAATTGACAATGGACAATTGACGATTGACGATGGACGACCAGCGACGGCTTCCGCGGAATTCCCCCCTCCCCTTCAAGGGGGACAGGGTGGGGATGGGTCACTCGCGGTTCAGCAGACGGACCATCTCCTCGTGGATGAGACCGTTCGAGGCAAGGATGCGGTGGTCGTAGACGGAATACGGGAGCCCGCCGTGGTTGGTTACCATCCCACCGGCCTCCGCCACCAGCAGGGAGCCGGCGGCCACGTCCCACGGTTTCAGCTTGCACTCCCAGTAGCCGTCCAGCCTCCCCGCAGCGACATAGGCCAGGTCGAGCGCCGCGGCCCCGGCCCGCCGCACTCCCCTCGCCGCCAGGTGCAGCTCCACGAAGTTGCCGAAGTTGTTCTCGTTGTCACGGGCAAGGTCGTACGGAAACCCGGTGGCGACCAGGGACTGCCTGAGGGGGGCCCTTTTCGAGACGCCGATGGCGACCCCGTTCAAAAAGGCCCCGCCCCCCTTTACCGCGGTGAAAAGCTCATCCATCATGCAGTGGTAGATCGCCCCCAGGACGATTTCCCCTTCGCGCTCAAGCGCGATGGAAACGCAGAACCAGGGGAAGCCGTGCGCGAAGTTGGTGGTCCCGTCCAGGGGGTCGATGATCCACTTGAACGGGGCGCTGCCGCCCTGGTACTCCTTCTCCTCGGCGAGGAAGCTGTGCTCGGGGAAGGCCAGGGCGATGCGGTTCACGATCAATTCCTCGCAGCGGCGGTCGACCTCGGTGACGAGATCCGTCTCCCCCTTGTAGGAGAGGGCGTTCTCTCCCCAGAGCCGCTCCTTTTGCAGGGCGCCCGCCTCCCTGGCCGCGGCTGTGGCCACTTCCAAAAACGCTCTTGAATCCTCAATCGGCATCGTCCACGTCCTCGCAATCGCCCGCTTCGTCGACTGCCGCCGGCTCGAACAGCTCCTGCATCTGCTCCAGCAGCGTGAAATGCATCTCGTCCTCGGCCGCCATCCTGAGGAAGAGTTCCCGCTCCCAGCCGTGCAGCGCCTGCCGGGCCATCTGCCCGCACTCCCTGGCGCTCGACGCCTCGAACTGCATGGCGTGACGAAGATCACCCTGGCAGGGGGAAACCGGCTGCGCCTGGACGGAGAGCCGGCGCAGTATGCTCTTCGCGCCGTCCAGCGTGGCGGAGTACGGCAGCTCCACCCTCGCCCCGCTTTGCAGCGCACGCAATGCCTCGGCATGCCGCACCTCGTCCTCGGAGAGCATCCTGAAGATCGAAGAAAGTCCGGCAACCCTTGCCTCGGCGCCGCAGCGCTCGTAATACCCCTTCCCGTCCCATTCCTTCCGGAGCATCATGTCCCTCGAGTCCATAGTTCCTCCCGATCTGTAGTTTCCGGCTGGAAAACAGTAACAGGAAATGACGGCATTTCAAAAAGGTAGCGAAATTTTATCTTTTTAAAGAGGATCGCGCCCCGCCCCGGAAAAGCCCCTTGCCGACGGGCAACTGCTCCTCCCCCCCCCGGAGGGGGGAGGCCGGGAGGGGGGAGAGTCGCGGAGCGCCGGCATCGGGTAGGAGGCGGGGTTACCCCCGCCGTCCTCCCACACCACCGTGCGTACGGTTCCGTACACGGCGGTTCATGAAGTAGATTCGAGCCGGTGAAGCTGGTCCATGATCGATACCAGCCCCTGT
>Ga0209212_1001582_pt1 | contig 36194 bp, 32 predicted proteins | sample RifGroC2_FD_183996 | JGI IMG/M metagenome (GOLD analysis project Ga0209212, IMG submission 183996) | Groundwater microbial communities from Rifle, Colorado, USA - Groundwater C2 (SPAdes) (version 2) | ecosystem: Environmental > Aquatic > Deep subsurface > Groundwater | place: Rifle, Colorado...
GCGTACCCCAGCCATTTGTATTTATCTCCAGGGCCAGACTTGTAATTGTGTGCTTAAGTGATAGATTTATATTAGAATATTCTTTTGACTGTTGACAGGAGGATACAAAACTTATGGAAGGAGGTTATGTATGCTCATACAGATAGAATATAATGACAATAAATTCGATTTTGTGAAAAACTCTCAGCTCGACCGCTTGCTGGAAATGCATAGAATACATAGATTTAAACGCAGTTCAGGGTGGGTGACGGTAGGAGTTGACCCCATCAGAACAAGAAGAAATGTTTTGAATTTCAATGCTCAGGAACGAAGAAATAAAATCTGAATTCCTTATGCATTGCTCTCGGTTTCTGTCTTGTTGATCACCAGGTAGCCATCGAGTCGGTAGATGCTGTTCCACTCGATTCCGCAACGGGAGCAAGAATACAACTGTTCCAAAATCCCATTTGATGCTTTTACACGGCCATCGTGTATGTCGCGAGTCTGGCATTTCGGGCATCGTTCGCCTGTCTGGCGGATGAAGGTCTCACGTGTAATAAATTCCGGTTTGCTTGTCCCGGCAGCACTGATTGCCGCTGTTGATGCCGCTATGCCTTCAATGCAGGCATGCGCTTCGGCTGCGCTGGCATCCGCAAGTAATATCTCGGATGGTGTGCTGTCCCGATAAGCCAACGTAACGACATATCCCTTGACAGTGCGTTCGACCTTGATGCCGAAGGTGGTGGTTTTAAGTTGTCCGAGATTCAGCTCGGTTGTACGTGCCTTCAACTGTTTTTCTGTAACTTTCATCTCGCTGTCCCCAATAGTGTTGAATTGACGTTGTTTATCATGATTGTTAAAGGTTAAATGCCTTGATGTGAAAGGATCATATTCGATTTCTGCCATTTTGTCAGCCTGGTTTGTAGTAATGATTTAATAGCTTGACTTTGATGGTATAAAGCTGTTACGGTCACTTATGTCCGGCGTTTGTGCCGTGATAAAACTAACAAGAAGAATCAGGAGAAGTAGAAAATGGTAAAAGGTACAGTAAAATGGTTTAACGACAGCAAGGGTTTTGGTTTTCTTGAGCAGGAAAGTGGCGAAGACGTTTTTTGTCATTTTTCAGCCATCGGCGGCGACGGATTTAAATCCCTCTCCGAAGGTGATAGCGTAACGTTTGAAGTCGTCAAGGGTCCGAAAGGGCTTCAGGCCGCGAACGTAACAAGAGTCTAAATAAAGTCTCTCGTTGAAACAAAAGCCCCGGAGAAATCCGGGGCTTTTTTATTACTTGAACAGGCGGTTCCCTTTTGACGGACAAGCGCTACAAAACTGATCACAGCAGTAAATACAAGGATGCATCAAGCTCAGCACAAGAGCGTGAGGGCGTGATTGTTGCTCATCGTGGTGTTGCCGTTGAAGTCTTATTCAATGCGGGTGAACGCAGTATGGTGCGAGTCAAACGTCGCTCCGGGCATGTGGTTGGTGATGATGTGCTGGTCACTGGAGAAGTTTTGAAAAGGTTGCCGCGCAGAACGGAACTGCGCCGCCGGGATGCGACGGGTGGTATTCACCTGGTTGGGGCAAATCTGGATGTACTTGGTGTTGTTGTTGCTCCTGTGCCCATGCCGGCCGTTGGTTTCGTGGACCGGGCAATTGTTGCTGCACGAGCCGCAAACCTGACGCCATTCGTGGTTGTTAATAAATGCGATCTGGATTCAGTGGCAGAATGGGTTGCTTCACTGCAATCTATTTATTCCGGCTCGGTTAGTGTGTATCCTTTGAGCGCAGTCACGGGAAATGGTCTGGGCTCTCTACGGGAGCTTCTGGGTGAGGGGCATAGGGGAGCTTTTGTCGGTTTGACTGGTGTTGGTAAAAGTTCCCTGTTGAATGCCTTGTGTCCGGAGATCAATCTCAGGGTCGGGGCGCTCAATGATTACAATGACAAGGGTTGTCATACAACTACTGTTTCCACTCTTCATTCTCTTCCCGGAGGCGGGGAACTGGTTGATACCCCCGGTTTTCAGGATTTTGGACTGGTAGACATTGAAGCTCAGGATTTTGCTGACTATTTTCCGGGTTTTGAAAAGACCAAAGATGAAACCTGCCGTTTTCGAAACTGCCGGCATCGTACCGAGCCGGGATGTGCTGTCATCGGGCTTGTTGCTCAAGGCCATATTTCTGCAGAGCGCTATGCAACCTACCTGGAAATTCTTGGCGAGGTTGAGGCAAGTGACGTAGAAAACCGGCAGCGGGGATGGAAAAACTGAGACAGCAAGCTTTTTAATTAGTCTGAATTATCTGCGGTTAAATGTTATTCTCAGATTAATCGTGATTGAGGTTTTTGTCCATGGCGGTCCCCTGGAAAATTGTTGATAATGCCTCTACCGAAGAGGGTGATCTTCAGTTGCGGCAGCGCGGTGAACGCGACTTCCTCATCACGGTTGGTTCACAGGTACTCATGAACAGCTCTACACACAGGTCCGAGGTCGCTCTTGGCCAGCTAACCTGTAGTCACTTGAAAAATCACCCGAGTCCCAGGGTGCTTGTCGGTGGCCTGGGTATGGGATATACGCTCAGGGCTGTTCTTGATACCTTGCCTTTAACGAGTCGAGTGTTGGTGGCCGAGTTGAATCCAGTCGTTGTTGGGTGGTGTCGTGGTCCTTTGGCGGTTCTTACTGCAAGCGCCGTTGCAGACCCCCGTGTGTCTGTGGAGATTGCAGATGTAGCCGATCTCATTCGCAGGTCAGCAGTCAATGCAACCGAACCGGGCTTTGACGCCATCGTTCTTGATCTCTATAGAGGCCCTCACTTTCATACTGACAAACGTGACGATCCGCTTTACGGCAGTAAGGCTATCGAGGCTGCTCGCTCTGCTCTCAGGTCCGGTGGAGTATTCGGTGTGTGGGGTGAAAATTACGATGAAGGTTTTGATAAGCGCCTGCGTGCCGCTGGTTTCTCGGTTTCCTGTAAACGGCCAGGACGTGGGGGGCTGTTGCATGTAGTTTTCGTGGCTGTCCGTAAATAGTGGCAAGACTTCCGGGGGAGAAAGACTATGGTTGTAAAAAAAATAATTATTTCATTTGGTCTGCTTGTTGTGCTAGCCGTGGCGATCTTTGCTGGATATACATGGATAACCCTGAACTGGAGCTATTCAAAAGGTGAACGGGCCGGATATATTCAGAAGTTCTCTCAAAAAGGATGGTTATGTAAGACATGGGAAGGTGAATTGCAAATGATCCCAGTTCCTGGAGCTGTCCCGGAAAAATTCTTATTTAGTGTGCGGGGGGATAACGTTGCCAACAAGCTCAACAGCGCCATGGGTAAAAAGGTTTCCCTGTATTATGAGCAGCATAAAGGTGTTCCGACCAAATGCTTTGGTGAAACCGAATATTATGTCACCGATATGAAGATCATTGAATGATGGTGTAAATTAAAGGGGGGTGCCGGATGTTTTTGCATAAGCAGCCGGCACCCCCTTTAATTTGAGTCTACAGAAAAAAGTGAACTATTTCTTTTGCTCTGCCATGGGACAATCTACAGGCGGCTTATCGCAACAAGGTTTGTCGCACCGTGAAACCTTTTTACAGCAGGGTTTATCACAATCTGAGAACCGTTCGTTGCACCCAGGTTTGTCGTAATTGTGCCGGTGCATATGGCAGCAGCCCCCGGAAAGTAACATCACCATTCCCAAAACGCCTGCAAATATTGAAACAGTAATTCTCTCCTTCATTTCTCAAATACCCCCCAGAATAAAATATCCGCCATCTGTAAGGGAAGGCGGGACCCAAGCTTGCTTCCCGTACAATATATATTTTCATTTGAATAGTCCAGATAAACAGATTTATGAACTCATCCTTGATGTCAGCGTTACATGTCGATGCCGGCTATCGTGCAACCACAATCCGGGCATGCTCCGCTGATGATTCTATTGGATTCAATCTGAAAACCGTAGCGTTGGATCAACAGGGCAGAGCACGACGGACACCAGGTATTCTCACCGCCTTCGCCAGGAACGTTTCCTTCGTAAACGAAACGCAACCCTGCAGCCTTGCCGATGTCACGAGCTTTTCGCAAGGTTTCGACCGGTGTGCGCGGTCGGTCGGTTAACATGTAGGTCGGGTAAAACTGGGACACATGCCAGGGTGTGTCAACCCCCAGGTTGCTGGCAATGAAGTCTGCGATCCCCTCTAATTCTGAGTCGAAGTCGTTAAGGCCAGGTATGATGAGGGTGGTGATCTCGACCCAGATGCCTTGTTTGCGATACTCAATGATCGAATCGAGAACCTCTGACAGACGGGCATGAACAATTTCATGGTAGAACCCTTCGGTAAAACCTTTCAGATCGATATTGGCTGCATCCAGAAAGGGGGCGATAGTTGCCAAGGCTTCTTTGCTGATATAACCATTGGTGACGAAAATGTTGCGAAGTCCTGCTGCCTTGGCAAGCCGCGCGGTATCGTAGGCGAACTCGAAGAAGATGGTCGGTTCGGTGTAGGTATAGGATATCGAACTGCAACCCTTATTGATAGCCTTCTGTACAATCTCCTGCGGGGTCTGCTCTGTTCCTCGGATGGGAGCATTCCTGGAAACCTGTGAGATTGCGTAGTTCTGGCAGTGTCGGCAATGGAAATTGCACCCCACCGTGGCAATGGAATATGAAGTGCTGCCAGGCATGACATGAAAAAGCGGTTTTTTCTCGACGGGATCCACATGCTCTGCACATAGTTTCCCATAAACAAGGCTGTAGAGAATGCCGCCACGGTTTTCCCGAACCGCACAAATACCGCGTGCTCCATCGCTTATCAGGCACCTGAACCGGCAAAGACCACACCGTACATGGTCGTCTGCTTCCCGTACATAGAACATGGCTTCCTTCATGATATCCTCCAACTTGTAATTCTCAAAGTATAGCATCTGACCGATGCCGGTCAAATTAGCGTAGGTAGTGATTGTCTGGGTAGTAGTATTATTATATTAGGCGCGACAATACACATTGATAAAAACATGGGGTTATGGTGCAATGTAAACTTAATTAAAAAATGTGCAACATGCTGTAATAATTGCGCGTACCTGGATTAACATTCTAAAAAAAATAATAAATTGCGACACTGCCTTGACATCACGTTCATGTGCCATAAAATGTAAACAACTGATAGCATTCCATTCTTCCCATATTACATAATTCCATTATTGCCGCCATTTCAGGTGTGAAAGGATTATGTCTGGTGAATATCTTAATTAGCCTCAAAAGTAGAGTAATTGCAGAAGCGCTTTATGAGCTTATCAAGAAAGAAAGTTGCGGTGATCTTGTATTTATCGATGATATGGGCACCGAAATTCACTATTACAACCCTGATATAATTATTGCCGATCAATGCAGTTTGAATGAACAGCTGGCAAAGCGTTGGCCGGAATCGAAAATTATACTTCTGGACACTGGCCTGCAGCAGGAAAAGGTTGTAACGTTGATTCTCATGCACAAGCTTCATGGGGTTCTTTCAACTGACGAGAATACCACATTGATGAAAAAAGCCTTGAAGCTGGTGTATGAAGATCAAATATGGATAAACAACAGTAATCTTAAAGCGCTCCTGTACAAGGCTGGTACGGATTCAAGAAGTGGTAAGATTGACAACGTAAGCAAACGAGAAAAAGAAGTTCTGGACTATATAACCAAAGGAAAAAAGAATAAAGAAATAGCAGAACACCTTTTTATGAGTGAGCAGACCGTCAAGGCGCACATAAGCCATATTTTCAAGAAATTCAATGTTTCAAGCCGTTCTCAACTTATTTCTCTTCTCATGAGCCCATCGTACGAAACCTCATTAAATCATTAATTCTTATGTTTTTTCATGAATAATCAGGCACCATCTATTTCGTATAAAGTTTTCCATTCATTAGCAGTCGTATGCTTCCAAAGGGTTCCGTCTTACCTTCCCGCTTATAGCTGTCCTCATTCAAAACCGCACAAACATTCTTCTTGATCGATTACACGAACCAACACCACAGCCTGGATAATGAAAACGTGTGCAGGATAGTCGAGTCTGCACAGGTAACCATCCAGTAACATTATATAAAAGTACTAGTACTATGGTTGTATTATTAATGTACTTAATTTCTAAAAAAAAACCATAAAGAGTTATTGCCAGTATTGGTTAATGTGGAATGATTGTTTGTAATTAATAAAATAAATACTTTTATTGGGAGGGCTACATAATGGAACTGTTTCGAGCAGGTATAACGTTCTTTATCATCCTCTTGTTGTCATCATGCGCCCCTGTAGTGAAAAATACGGTCCCTCATCCCGTAATGTCCCTAAATACCACTACTGTTGTGAAGGATTATCAGATTCAGGCCGGAGATCAACTGGAAATAAAATTCTTTTACAACCCGGAACTTAACGAATTGGTCGTTGTTCGCCCTGACGGCCGCATTTCTCTCCAGCTGGCCAACGAGATTATGGTTGCCGGACTTACCCCATCCGAACTCACTGAACAACTCAGGAAAAAATATTCTGCAGATATTGAAAAACCGGAAATCACGGTCTTTGTTCGAACGTTTACATCTCAGCGGATCTATGTGGACGGCGAGGTGAACAGGGCAGGTCTCATTACATTGACAGCGCCAATGACGATATTGCAGTCAATATCACAGGCCGGTGGATTCAAGGATTCTGCCAGTACTGAAAACATAATTATCGTTCGTAGAACAGTGGATAACCAATTGAGCACAATGATGGTGAACCTTAAAAATGCAATTGATAACACGGATATATCCCAGGACATTGTTCTTATGCCTAATGACATAGTCCATGTGCCTAAATCCGGTATTGCCAACATGAATATGTGGGTCGATCAGTACTTACGCAGAAATATTCCAATACCTTTCAGCTATAGCTTGAATGGCCTTTAGAACGATTAAGCGAGGTAAACATCATGGAAAATCCAGTTAGTAATTATTACGGCAATTCAAATGATTTGAGGGATTTTCTTACAGTCATCTTTAAGCACAAAAAACTTATTTTAAGCGTGTTTATTGCAATCGTTATGACCGTGTCCATAGGTTCATTCCTTATTGACCCTGTTTACGAGGCAGAGTCCACTATCTTGGTTAAAATCGGCACTGAATATATGAATCGGTCAGTAGTAGGAAACAATGCGCCTGTAATGTCTCTTAGTCAGCAGGAAATAACAAACTCGGAAATCCAGATATTGAATAATAAAGATCTGATCGAGAAAGTAATTACCTCTATTAAAGTTGAAAAAATGTATCCCGAATTGCTTGAAAATCCTCCAGAAAATGTAAAACCAATTGATGTTGCCATAGGTATATTCCAGAAAAAACTCACAATCGAAGGGGTAAAGAAATCCAACGTCATAAAAGTTTCCTTCCAGCATAAAGATCCACAAGTGGCTGCTGCTGCGCTTAACCTGCTAGTAGATTTGTTCAAGGAAAAACATCTTCAGGTTTTCAGTGACCCCAAATCTTCATTTCTTGAAATGCAACTTGTGGCCTATGACCAAAAATTGAAAGAATCTGAAAATAATCTACAGACATTCAAGCAGCAAGCTGGTGTGTTCTCGCTGGATGAACAGCGCACTCTTCTCCTCAGGCAGCGCAGCGAATTGGATACGGAACTTAAAAATACTCAAAAAACCATGTCTGAAATGCACAAAAGATTATTAACACTAAAAGAACAGATAAAAACACTGTCTGAGAGCAACACTCGACATACAAGTACTGAGAGAGACAGAATTATAGTTGAAACTAAAGCCAGGCTTCTGGCGTTGCAATTGAATGAACAGGCTCTTTCGAAAAAATATACTGCAACTAACAGATTGGTGGTCAATGCACGTAAAGAAATACAGATGGTCAAGGATAATTTGAAAGAACAGGAAGAAGAGATCAGCAGCAAGGTGAAAACTGAAGACAGAGTTTACCAGAATACAGAAATTGAATTACTTAAAGCAGAAACGGAACTAAATGCACAAAAAGGCAAAGCATCAGTTTTAAGCCAGCAACTTGCAGAGGTGAATGGCAAGGTTAGGGCACTTGATTATTCAGAAAAAGACATTCAACAATTGAAAAGAGAACAGGCAATCAATGAAAAAAATTATCAAACATATAGTGAAAAAACTGAGGAGGCTCGCATTACTGACGATATGAACCGTCTTAAAATGGCTAATATAAGCGTCATTCAGAAAGCCGCTGCTCCCGCAGGCCCACTCAAACCCAAAAAAATGATGAATATTGCCTTGAGCATCATAGCCGGCCTGGTCACAGGACTTGGATTGGCATTTGTACGCGAATCTGCCTCAATGAGTTTTTCTACACCCGAGAAAGTAGAAAATCGTCTTGGCATGCCGGTTCTTGCAACCATATCCTTTAAAGAAAGTTGAATGTATGTATCTCAAATATTTTAATCTAAAAAGAGAACCATTCAATATCACGCCTGATCCGGAATTGCTCTTTTTGAGCCCCAGCCACAAAGAAGCTTTGGCTGCGGTCATCTGCGGCGTCAATAGAAGAAAGGGTTTCGTCGCTATAATTGGCGAGGTCGGAGTTGGAAAAACTACAATCATTCGTTCTTTTCTGGAAAGAATCAATTCTCTGGGCAGCATTGATAAACTTAACGTTAAAACAATCTATATTTTCAATGCCAATATTTCATTCAAGCCGCTTTTGAAAACCATCTATCAGAATTTGGGGTGCGTTCCTGAAGCTGATGACGTTTGTTCAATGGTTGATCAGCTTCATCAGATACTGATTGACGAGTATAAGGCGGGCCGGAACGTTGTTCTGATTATTGATGAAGCTCAGAATATGCCGATTGAGACTCTGGAAAACCTGCGAATGCTCTCCAACCTTGAATCATCTACAGACAAACTTATCCAGGTGATATTGACCGGACAGCCGGAATTCGAACAAAAACTCAACCAACACGCATTGAGGCAACTTAAGCAACGAATAGCAATCAGGGTCAGGATCCTGCCGCTTTCCAGAAGCGAAAGTTTTGAATATATCAACCACAGACTGTCCAGGACGATAATACATGAACCTGAAATTTTCAGTCGTGGAGCTTTGAGTCGAATTGTAAGGGAGGCAGAAGGGATTCCAAGAAACATCAATATTCTGTGTGATAATTGCCTTGTTACCTCATTTGGCAATCAAGAGAAAATAGTTACATCCAAGGTTGCCAAAGAAATCATATCAGATTTCAGAATGGTTAGTCACGTTACACCAAGATGGAAAATGCCGGTTCTCATAGGTTTGCTTGTTGCTGTCTCTGTTGTTTGGCTAATCGGGAATATGAACCATATTTTGCCTGCCCCAGAGCAAGCCAAAACAGCTGTTATTACAAATGGGAATGCAGGCCATGAGAGTACGGTTCAGGTTGTTCAGGCCGCGCCACTTGAAATTGAGGAACAGAAACGTATTGAAACAGATACTGGAGAAAAACATGTAGAAAAAGTGGCGCTTGCCCATAGAGTCGTTAAGAAGGGGGATACTCTTGCATGGCTTATCCTGCAACGCTATGGATCTATTGATAAAGACCTGCTTAACATGGTTGTAAAAAACAATCCCCAAATAGCCAATGTCAATAAGATCCAGGAAGGTGAAAAGATATATTTCCCGGAAAGGGACAAACTAGTTGCCGGCGGGGTAAATACTCGGACAAGGCAAACGGGAGAATAAATTATGAGCAATATTTATGAGGCACTGGAACAGGCCCAGCGGGAAAAAAATGATTCTGATATCCCGCCATTGATCACCGTGCTGGAAGAAAAGCAGCCAAAGAAAAAGACTCGAGCAAAGGACAGCCGCTTGTCTGAAAAAACTTCAGAGAACAATACAACTCTGTCAATGGAAGCAGAAATGTTCTGTTTGTTTCAAAACATTGAGTGTCTTCTGCCGGATTCTCCAGAAAAAACGATTTTATTCATAGGGCCTCAAGGTGATGAAGGTGTTTCGACAATTGTCAGCGAGTTTGCACGAATGGCGGCTGTCAGACTTAATAAGACAGTTCTTATCATGGATGCTGCTCACCATAATCCAAGCCAACACATGTATTTTGACATTAAAGGGTGCTATGGCTGGAAAGATGCCATGGGTGACAGAGATACTATTGATAAAGCCTATTATAAGGCAAGTAATGCCAATGTATTTCTCTCCCCGATCTTTCCGGGCCCGGCCCTGATTCCCCAGGTGTATGACCACTCCGCTGCAATCAGCTTTCTTGAAGAATTGAAGGATAAATTTGATCTCGTTCTTATTGATTCCTCCCCAGCAATTACATCACCCGACAGTATGGCTATATCCCGTTTTACAGACGGCGTTGTTTTGGTGATGGAGGCAGAGCGGACGCGGATGCATGTAATTGAAAGCGTAAAAAACAAGATTGAGAGAAATGGCGGCAAAATCCTGGGCATCATACTCAATAAAAGGAAGGTTTATATACCCGATTTTATTTATAAAAGATTGCATTGATCGGTCGGAGTGCAGTTGCTCGACAGGAGGTTGTGATGTCAAAGATTATCACCGTTAATAACGGTTTCTTATGGTCAACAGACACTCCGTCCGTAAACACCGGAAAGATACTCGAAGAAGATCTGTTTCATCATGTCCTCAGTCGTGAGCGAAAAAGGTCTGAGCGCACACAGGAAAGCATGCTGCTACTGCTGCTAGATATTGGTGCAGTAGAAGACAAGTCGGGCAGAGAAAACTTTCTTGCCGTAATGTCTGAAACAATCTTAAGCGATATACGCGATACAGATGCCTGTGGTTGGCTTAAGACCGATTCTTTGCTGGGCATTGTTTTTACCAGTATACCTGACAATGCAGTGGAACATTCCAGAGACACGGTTGAGTCAAAGGTCAGGGAATACCTTCAAAAGAACCTAGTTCAGTCACTTAATGAAAAGATCAACCTGTCTGTTCTTGTGTTTCCCGATAAACGAGGAGGAAAAGAAGGGCGGGAGTGGGGAGATAAATTCAATCCGTATTTCTATCCGGAGATTATTCAAAAAGACCTGGGCAGCCGGGTTGCCAACTATGCCAAAAGGGTTATGGATATAGTTGGGAGCACTATTGGATTAATAATATTTTCACCGATATTCCTGATTGTATCGATACTTGTCAAGGCAACTTCCCATGGGCCGGTGTTCTTCAGGCAGGAACGGCTCGGGCAATTCGGCAAACCATTTGTCTTTCTGAAATTCAGATCCATGCACACCAATAACAATGATGCCATCCATCGCGAGTTCATAAAGAACTTCATCGACAACAATCTGAAAAATGAGTCTGAATCAAGAGACGGCACAGTTGTTTTTAAAATCCGGAACGATCCGCGAATCACTCCTATAGGAAATTTTCTGAGGAAATCCAGTATCGATGAATTGCCCCAGTTGTTGAACGTCCTTATGGGAGACATGTCTCTGGTGGGTCCGCGACCTCCTATTCCTTATGAAGTTGCAGATTATGGTGTCTGGCACTGGTTCCGGATTCTTGCCAGGAAACCCGGAATAACAGGATTGTGGCAAGTACGTGGAAGGAGTCTTACTACTTTTGACGGTATGGTCAGGCTTGATCTCAAGTACATCCGGTCCTGGTCGCTCTGGCTCGATATCAAGCTCCTCCTGGCAACGCCGATGGCGGTATTACGGGGTAAAGGGGCCTATTGAAACCTTTAGGTTCATTATCGCACTTATTCTGGTTATCAGAGTCAAGGTCGTCGGAGTAAATAAGACCTATTTCACAATAAAGAGAGGGCCAAACCATGTTGAAAATTGGGGTCATCGGATATGGATATTGGGGGCCTAATATTGTCAGAAACTTCAACAGTATCCCGGGCGCTTCGGTGGTTTCTGTGTGCGATTTGGAGCAGAATGCCCTCTCACAGGTAAAAAATAATTATCCGGGAATCAATATAACCAACGATTGCAATGACATCATCAAGTCCAAGGAAATTGATGCAGTGGCAATCATTACTCCTGTCTCGACTCATTATGCACTTGCAAAGAACGCACTGCGAAACGGTAAGCATGTCTTCATAGAAAAGCCGTTTGTTGCAAATTCTGCACAGGCCATGGAACTGATCGAGTTGGCTGAAATCAAAAACCTTACCATTATGGTTGACCATACTTTCCTGTTTAGCGGAGCGGTTAAAAAGATCAAACAGCTCATAGAGGAAGATGTACTAGGTGACCTGTATTACTTTGATTCCATAAGAATCAATCTCGGGCTCTTTCAAAAAGATGTCAACGTTATCTGGGATCTGGCACCTCACGATCTATCAATCATGCATCATCTGATCGGTAAGGAACCGATTGCAGTTGCTGCTACAGGTATCTCCCACTTTAACGACGATATTGAAAACGTGGCTTACATTACGGTTTATTTTTCCGGCAACCTGATTGCCCATTTCAATGTCAGCTGGATATCGCCGGTCAAGATTCGGACTACTTTGATTGGCGGTCATAAGAAGATGATCGTTTGGAATGATCTTGTATCTGATGAAAAGATAAGGGTCTATGACAGGGGCGTTGAGAACGGGCACAGTATAACCAGGGAGAAATTGAATACGTTGCGCACCAGTTATCGTATCGGGGATATGTGGTCACCAAAGGTTAAGGATGTGGAGGCACTTAAATGCGAAGCGGAATATTTTGTGGAATGTGTGGAAACTGGCAAAAGACCTATCAATGACGGCGTTGCCGGACTGCGGGTTGTCAGAATGCTGGAGTCGTCTATGAAGTCACTGAAAATGGGCGGTGAAGTTGTTTATATGTAGTTATGGTAATTACAGCTAAGAAAGGAGTTTGCCATGGGTGAATATGTATGTGTGTCAAGTGACGTAAAGCTCGGTGAAAATGTCAAGTTGACCAAATTCATCAACCTGTACGGTTGTGAGATTGGCGATAATTCAAAAATCGGAGCATTTGTGGAAATTCAAAAAAATGCAATTGTAGGCAGAAATTGTAAAATTTCCAGCCACACCTTTATTTGCGAAGGCGTGATCATAGAGGACGATGTCTTCATCGGTCATAACGTGACATTCATAAATGATCTTTATCCCCGGTCAACTACAAACGATGGAAATCTGCAGACTGAGGAAGATTGGACATGTGGAACCACGCTTATTAAAAAAGGTGCTTCAGTTGGATCAAGCTCGACATTGTTGTGCGGAGTGACCATAGGTGAAAATTCTATTGTCGGCGCCGGCAGCGTGGTGACGAAAGATGTTCCCCCCAATGTGATTGTTGCAGGAAATCCTGCCAGACTAATGAGGAAAATATCTCATGAGGAGGAAAACTATGAAAATCCCGTTTCTCGATCTGAAAGCCCAGTATTTACCGCTATCTGAAGAAATTGATGATGCCTTGAAGCAAGTGCTTGGTGCGTGTGCATTTTCAGGCGGTCCTTTTGTAGAAAACTTTGAAAAACACTTTGCCTCGTATTGCCAATGCAGTCATGCGATCGGGGTTGGCAGTGGTACCGAGGCCCTTTGGCTGGCCCTCCTGGCTCTAGACGTTGGTAAGGGCGATGAGGTGATTACCGTTCCAAATACATTTATTGCAACTGCGGAAGCGATCAGTCTCTGTGGCGCAAGCCCTGTGTTTGTGGATGTTGACGAAGATAGTTACACCATGGATCCAGCCTTGCTGGAGGCTGCAATTACTCCGCAGACCAAGGCTGTGATTCCGGTGCATCTCTATGGTCAGATGGCTGATATGGACCCGATTATAAACATAGCCAGGAAGCATGGGCTTTATGTAATCGAGGATGCCTGCCAGGCACACGGGGCAGGATATAAGGGGAAGCGGGCAGGGTCAATGGGTGATGCAGGTTGTTTCAGCTTTTATCCGGGTAAGAACCTCGGTGCTTATGGTGAGGCCGGTGGCGTTGTGACCAATAATCCGGACCTGGCAGCCAAGGTGAAGATGTTGCGTGATCATGGCCAGTCCAAAAAATATTTCCATGAAGTAGTTGGTGTAAATAGCCGCATGGATGGTCTTCAGGGTGCGGTCCTGGGTGTGAAACTGCAATATTTGACCGCTTGGAATGAGGCGCGCATCCGCAATGCAGAGTTATATAAACTCATGCTGGCTGATGTGGAAGAGGTGACATTGCCCAAAAATATGGATTATGCACATCATATAAACCATGTCTTCGCCATTCGTGTCAAAAATCGGGATGCTTTTATGACGGCATTGACAGACAAGGGGATCGGCTGTGGAATTCACTATCCGGTTCCGATCCATCTTCAATCTGCATATGCTTCTCTGGGAAAAGGGAAAGGCAGTTATCCGGTAGCTGAACAGTGTGCTGAAGAACTTGTCTCCCTGCCCATGTTTCCCGAACTCAAGGAAGAGCAGATTGAGTATGTTGCCCAAGAAATCAAAAGGTATTTTCGCAGCTCCTCGTATCAGCTCCCTGATGAGGGTGGAAATGGCGGGGATGCTCCTCTGGAGACAAGACGTCAGGAAGTAGTGTTCTTGTAGGCAGGTTGATTCATAACAGGGGAAGGAAATCCTTATGAAACAGCAACTTCTTTCCAAAATAGAACAGAAATCAGCCGTAATAGGCATTATTGGACTTGGATATGTTGGCCTGCCATTACTGCTGAGTTTTTCCAAATCAGGCTATCGGGTACTTGGTTTCGATACCGACCAGCAAAAGCTGGATAAGCTGGCTGCAGGGCGCAGTTATCTGAAACACATTCCTGCTGAACCAATTGCAGCCACAGTTGCAGCCGGACTCTTTGACGGCACTACAGATTTCAGCCGGGCGTCGGAGGCTGATGCGCTGATTATCTGTGTGCCGACTCCGCTCAATAATAATCGCGAACCTGACATGAAATTCATCATCAACTCCATGGAGGCAATCCTGCCATATCTTCGCCCTGGGCAAGTGATCAGCCTGGAAAGCACTACCTATCCGGGGACAACCGAAGAAGTATTACTACCTCGTCTGCAATCCAAGGGGATTAAGGTTGGAAAGGACTTGTTTTTGGTTTATTCGCCGGAACGGGAAGACCCTGGTAACAAGTTCTATTCAACCAGTAATACTCCGAAAGTATGTGGAGGAACTACACCGGATTGTCTTGAGGTCGGGGTTGCGCTGTACGGAAAGGTTGTCAGCAGGGTGGTACCGGTTTCCTGTACCCGGACCGCCGAGATGTCCAAGTTGCTGGAAAACATCCACAGGGCGGTAAATATCGGGCTTGTCAATGAGCTCAAGATTGTCTGCGACACCATGGGTATCGAAATCCTGGAGGTTATCGATGCCGCCTCCACTAAACCGTTTGGCTTTACCCCTTACTATCCAGGCCCGGGCCTTGGTGGCCACTGCATCCCCATAGATCCTTTTTACCTTACCTGGAAGGCCCGTGAATACGGAATATGCACCCGCTTCATTGAACTGGCCGGTGAAGTAAATACCGCCATGCCGGATTGGGTCATCGGCAAGGTCATGGATGCCCTCAACGATCGTGGAAAGGCCCTTAAAGGGGCGCGTGTGCTGGTACTTGGCATTGCTTATAAAAAAAATGTAGACGACATGCGTGAGTCACCCAGCGTTACCCTGATGGACAAGCTGATAAAGAAAGGGGCACATGTTGATTACAGTGATTCCTATGTGCCGGTCTTCCCGAAAATGCGGGCGTTCCACTTTGATCTCTCCAGTGTTGAGATCAACGAGCATAATTTGACGGGTTATGATTGTGTCCTCATTGCTACGAATCATGACGACTGCGATTATGAAATGATTCGGGAGCACGCACGGTTGATAGTAGATACGCGGGGCGTATATCGAGGATGCTATCCCAATGTAGTGCAGGCTTGACCGGCAATGATGCAGAAAGGCAACGGATCTTAGTATTCATGCGACCATAAGAGAAAGCTGGATAGGAGTTTTCATGAAGCTGGAAATTGTAAATCCTGTCGATTACCCGCAATGGGATGAAATGGTGTTGGCTACGGATGATTATTCGTTCTTTCATTCATCAAGCTGGGCGAATGTTCTATCTGCGTCATACAACTATAAACCGGCCTATTTTGCGTTGATAAAGCATGGAAAACTGTTGGCTGCGCTGCCAATTATGGAAGTAAGAAGTTTTTTGACAGGCAGCAGAGGTGTTTCTCTCAGCTTTAGCGATTACTGTGAGCCACTTATTGAAGATAAAGAATATTTCAAAGTGCTGCTTGATGCCGTAATTTCACACGGAAAAAAATCAGATTGGAAACATATAGAGTTAAGGGGTGGGCAAAAGTTTCTTTCCGGTAAACCGGAATCAGCCAAATATTTTGGTCATGCTTTGCTCCTTTCCAAAAACGACCAGGAGTTGTTATCCGGTTTCAGAGACAGTACCAGAAGAAATATAAAAAAAGCGTTTCATGCGGGCGTGGAAACAAAAATTTGCACCACTCTGCAATCTGTAGGTGAGTACTATCGGCTGCATTGTATGACAAGAAAACGGCATTGCCTGCCCCCGCAACCGCTTGATTTTTTTAGAAACATTTATGATTACATCATTTCAAAGAACCGCGGATTCGTTGTGCTGGCCACATATGATAATACGACGGTCGCAGGCGCCATATATTTCCATTTTGGAAACAGGGCACTATACAAGTTTGGCGCATCGGATGACGCATATCAGCATACACGGGCAAACAATCTTGTAATGTGGGAAGCAATAAGATGGTACGCGCATAATGGTTACTTAACGTTTTGTTTTGGTAGATCAGATTGTGATGGGGAAGGATTGCGCCAGTTTAAAAAAGGTTGGGGTACAGTAGAAAGAAATATCAACTACTATAAATACGATATTGGTGAGGATAAATTTATCAATACTATTGATGCTGAGAAATCAAATTGCACAATGTTATTAGGCAAAATGCCTAAGCCGATACTGCAATTAACCGGTCAACTACTCTACAGGCACATGGGATAGTTATGCTGATCACTTGTTATTATTGCATAAAGCCGCTTATCCCGAGACGGCTGCAACTTCTGATTCGTAGGTGGATTGCCGTATGGAAGCGACAGTCGTGCAAGGATGTCTGGCCGATTGATCGCACAGCCGGCAAATTACCCGCAGAATGGCATGGATGGCCTGGTGGCAAACAGTTCGCCGTAGTTCTGACCCATGATGTGGATACACAAAGGGGACATGACCGCTGTCTGCTGCTAATGGCACTTGAACAGCAACTGGGGTTCCGTTCTTCGTTCAATTTTGTGGCGGAAAATTATCAGGTTTCTGTTGATCTGCGTCAGCATCTTGTCAAGACAGGTTTCGAAATCGGTCTTCACGGCTTACGTCATAACAGGGATTTGTTTGAATCAAAAGAGGAATTCGAGCGCCAGTCGGTGTTGATTAACGAATATCTCAGCAAATGGGGCGCCGTCGGGTTTCGTTCACCCTGTATGTATCACAACCTTGAGTGGATGCACGGGCTGAATATCTCATACGATGCATCCACGTTCGACACTGATCCATTTGAGCCCCAACCTGATGGTCTGGGAACCATCTTTCCCAAGTACATTGCCGATGCAGGTAAACAAAGCGGGTATGTTGAATTGCCTTACACGCTTCCGCAGGACTTTACCCTGTTTGTACTTTTCAAAGAGCACAACATTGATATCTGGAAACAGAAGCTTGATTGGGTTGCTGAGCATGGCGGCATGGTCCTTTTGAACACACATCCCGATTACATGAACTTTGACAATAATAAAACGGCATATGATCAGTACCCCGTCGGTTTCTATCTGGAATTACTGGAATATATCAAGCAAAAGTACACCGGACGATATTGGCAGGTTCTGCCGAGGGACATGGCTGAATACTGGAAGATAGTTGCCGGGATGAAGCCCGGTACAGCAGGAGACCATGTCTGCGCGGAGCGCTGGGACGAAACGTACGCCATGCCGATGTATGATGGGGCTCTGTTATGAATAGTCCAAATTCTGGAATCGCACATGAAATAACCCATAAACGGTCGGTTGCGAATTTTTTTTCCCGTAATACCAACTACTGGAAAAGTGTTTATGAGTCCAATCCTGATAATTCAGACCAGTTCACGAATGTTTCCATGCTCAAAAGAAAAACCATTGTTATTGAAATGGTTGACAGGTATGCCATCAACCAACACTTGAATATTCTTGATGTTGGATGTGGGCCGGGAGTGATCTTGGAAGCAATGCTCGCACGTGGGCATAATGTCAGTGGCATAGATCTCTCGGAAGATATGGTGCGGGAGGCAAATGAACGTCTTGGGTTTTCGCTCTGTGTCAAAGGCGATATCGAGGCGCTACCCTTTGCCAATGAATCCCTCGATGTTGTTCTATGTCTGGGGGTTCTGCCGTACCTGCGAGAAGAGCAAAATGGAGTTAGCGAGATGAGCCGGGTGCTTCGAAAAGGCGGATTGGCAATAGTGGTCATGCCAAACCTCATCAAACTCGGAAACCTGCTGGATCCCTACTATTACCTATGTCGCAGCTGGCAGTATCTCTGGTATCACCTGCTCGGTGCATTGAGTGGTGGAAGTCAATCAGCTGATTCCAATGTATTCGGCAACAACAGGGCATTCGGTATCAGGCGATATACTTTGTCGCAGATAGACCGGCTGTTCAGAGAAAGCGGGTTGCAAAAGACAGAAACAGCAAGTGTCGAGTTTGGTCCACTGACGATCTGGAAAAAAGAATTGTTGCCCAATCAGGCTTCGATCCGGATCAGTGATCTTTTTGATCGGTTGTCTCATCTGAAGGGTTTGGAATGGGTTCAGACGCTTTCCAGCCAATGGGTGATCAGTTTTGAAAAATTGTAACAAAGAGGTGCCTATGAATATCTATATAGAAAGTCATGGATGCTCTAGAAGGAAGCTGGATGTTTCCAAGTTTCATAGATATTTCAGTCTTAATGGCTATACGATCGTAGAGGATCCTGCAAAAGCGGACATCCTTCTTATAACAACGTGCGCCTTTAAATATGACGAAGAAGAAGAGTCTATAAAAGCTATTGATAATTTAGGCAGATACAATAAAAAAGTGATTGTATATGGTTGCCTGCCGACAATAGCACCTACTAAATACAATTGTAAGTTCGATTACATAAATATAGCACCCAAAGATATCAATGAAATAGACAAGTACTTTGAAGGAATAACCATCAAGTTCTCACAAATCGATGATGCAAATGTAATTGAGAGCGAGGTAAATTATTCACCCCTGCCGGTAGCCATTAAAAAGTTTACCAATGAATTCGAATTATCGCTGCCCTTCATTGTTAAGTCTGGTCGCTATGTAAAGAATAAGTTTTTCAACACACAGCAAAATTTCCATATTTCTACAAGCAGAGGGTGTCTTGGCAATTGCAGTTACTGTGGCGTTCGCTTCGCAGTCGGAACATTGAAAAGCAAGCCTCTTGCTACAGTGCTCAACGAGTTTTCCAAGGGTGTTGAGTGTGGATATAAAAACTTCTCTGTTCTTGGCGATGATGTGGGAGGTTATGGCCAGGACTGCTGCAGTAATTTATGTGAACTAATCTCTGCTCTTCTAGATGAAATGGATAAAAAACCCAATAACAACTTCAATATTCACCTGGAAGAGATTAATCCACGCTGGGTAATACAATATGGTGATGAACTAACCAGCCTCTTATCCAGCAAAAACATCAAAAGCATACTCTGCCCGATACAATCCGGAAGTAACAGGATATTAGGGCTCATGAACAGAAATGACGATATAGACAAGCTTATGGTCATATTGAATGAAATACATAAAAAAAATAAAAAACTAGAACTTAATACACAGATAATTGTTGGTTTTCCAACAGAAACCGAACCTGAGTTCGAGGAATCACTCAGACAATTAAGTAAAGTACAGTTCAGCAGTGTGACTCTATTTCCCTACGATGATAAAGAAAAAACAGAATCATATGAAATACACCCGAAAGTGCCGGAATCGGTCAAGCAGGAAAGAATAAAAAAGGCGCAAATATATTTGAGGCAGAAGGGGATCAAGTCGGCATTGTGCTGTAATGAATAGACGATTTTTTGCCTGTTAGTGAATGAATTTGCAATCGGAGCGAACATGCTACCCGCAATAATACTTTCAAGTCATACAGCAGGTCTTGGAGTAATCAGGGCTCTTGGAATCAAGGGCGTACCGATAGTCAGTGTGTATTACGACAAAAACGATATGGGGTATGTATCTAAATATGTGAAAGAAAGAGTGCTGGCAGCGCATCCCGAACAACATGAAGAACATTTTATTGGCCAGCTCATGGATTACGCGAAAAAAAAAGGAAAAGGACTGGTTATTCCCGCTGACGACGCAACACTTTCAGTGGTTTCCAAACATAAGAGCGTTCTGGAGAAATACCATATCGTGGCGTGTCCTGACTGGAACATAACCGAACGGATTATAGACAAGAAACATACCTATGCCCTGGCGGAACGCATCGGAATACCTCTGCCGAGAACAATAGTACCGAAGTCATTGGACGAATTGGAGCAATACGGCAAATCCATAGATTACCCTTGTTTAGTGAAGCCTTGTGAAAGCCACCGCTATTATGAGGTATTCAAAAGAAAAATGGTCAGGGTTGAGAATATCGTTGATTTGGTATCTGCCTATATACAGGCAACGGATCAGGGTCTTGAGGTCATGTTGCAGGAATACATCCCCGGAGAGGATGATCGCGGTGTTAATTACAATTCTTATTGGTGTGATGGAGAGCCGCTAGTTGAGTTTACTGCCGAGAAGGTCAGGTTATCCCCACAGGGATTCGGGGTGCCAAGCGTCGTAATCAGCAAGGAAATACCGGAAGTGCTTGAAGCAGGCCGAATGATACTGAAAGCCATGGGGTATTCCGGATTCTCCTGCACTGAATTCAAGAAGGACACTCGGGATGGCGTCTATAAGTTTATGGAGGTGAATGGTAGGCATAATAGATCTGCTTCCCTGGCCATGAAGTGTGGGATTAACTATCCCTGGATCGAGTATCAACACCTGGTTGATGGAAAAACCCCTGCGGTGAGCACATACAGTCATGGAATTTACTGGATTGATGAGTTCAGGGATGCTTATCGGTATGTAGAACAATGCAGAAAAGGACGATTTTCACTGATCCACCAGATTCGACCGTATCTGAAAAGCAATGTTTTTGCTGTTTTTGATCTTCGGGATCTTAAACCTTTTATTAAACGTTGCATTGATATGATGAACACATTGGTAGTTGGCAGCAATAACAAACTAATAGTTAAAGATAATTCTGCAAAAGTACCTAAAATTTAAAAAATAAGAGAGCTATCCCTTTAATGCAATAGTTACTCAATTATCAGTCTGAGCAAAATCTGATCAGTAGACCTTGAGAGAAGAAGTAGAATTCAAATCTTCAATGAGGGGCAACTTTTATGAGAAACGAGGCTATTCAGCTGGAAGAATTGCGGTTGCAGGATATCAACGACCTGAGCGACTACCAGGCCCACCATGAACGCCACCGAATATTTCCTGCCGTTTTTGAAGACAGGCAACAGTCAAAAATTCTTGATATTGCTGCCGGGGTTGGGGTGGTTGGGAAAAGGATCCAGGATCAGTACCCGGCCGAACTGTTGTGTAACGATATTTGCCCAAAATGTTTGCAGACCTTGGGAAAGTGCGGTTTGAAGACAGTTTCCTTTGACATTGACGACAAGGAAAAGGATTTTCCATTTCAGGATGGTCATTTTGACGCGGTTATCGCCTTGGCAACTATTGAGCATCTTATTAACATCGATCACTTCATTGAAGAGATTCATCGCATTCTGCGGGAAGGTGGGTACCTGTATATCTCAGCTCCCAACTACGCGGGGCTTACCTATTTGTTGCCATTCCTGATGTCCGGCAAGACATTTCACGATCCTCTTTCAGAACCATCCAGATACGAATTTTATGCCCATGTCAGGTATTTTACATACCAAACCCTGCTTGAATACGTAGGCTCTAATAATTTTACTCCGGATACGGTCTACCTGCCTTTGCCGGAAAGCAGTTCCCGATATCTATCTCTTCGCCAGGAATCTTTGTTCAAGGCTACGTTATATCGTACTGCAATGAAATTAGTTTACCGACTGTCGCCACGTTGGAATGCCGAACCAGTAATATGTTTTCAAAAGCTGGGGAAAAATCAAACCAAAAAACTCAGGACAGTAATAATTTGAGTAAGTTCAACGATCTCTTAGCAGTTCAGAGGCAAACAAACTGACATGCCGTTAGGTGTGTCTAGTACCAAGGAGGCAGAAAATGAGAAAGGCAATGAGTGGTATCATTGGAATCTTGGTAGCTGTCATGTTATCTGCACTATTAACAGCATGTGGCGGGGGAAGTGGCGGGGGCGGCACATCTTCTTTGTCTAAGGCAACCACCACCGGAGTATTCGCTAATGTGAGCGGTTTGGGATTCAGTACCGGTTCCCAGGCAGGCGCCACTGGGGCTTCAGGTTCATTCACCTTTGTAGCTGGGGAGACGGCAACATTCAAGGTAGGTGATATTGTTATCGGGCAGACGACCGCCGGATCCACCCTTACGCCACTGCACTTTTTTACAGGAGTTGATGCTTCCGACCCAACTGCCGTAAATATCGCGCGTTTTTTGATGTCAATCGGCACCTATGATGCCGTCAAGCTTACAATCGCGATTCCTTCTGCAGTATTGAGTGCGGCAAATGGCAAAACGTTCAATTTCAATACGGCAGTTGATCCTATAACCGGTCAGCCGTTGCTCGATTTGGTCAAGTCGCTTAACAGCAACGCCACACTGGTTGATGCAGCAACAGCGACCGATTTTCTTTCGAGGCTCATTTATAAATATTATGGAGGCACATATAGCGGCGTATTTACCGGGGAGGCTGCGGATAACAGTTGGGTGATGACCATAAACAAAACCGATGGATCAGTAGCCGGTACTGGTATAGGTACTGCTAATGAGACTCTGGGCGGTAACATGACAAATGGTATCATTTTCAATGGATTTGCCTCAGGCGGTTGCGCGCTGGTGGGGAAATTAAATCTATCAACCATGAGATTAGAGGGGGATTGGACTTATACGGATCCATTAAATATAAGACCTTCTAAAACTGGGAAGTTCTTTTAGGGAGACAATAAAGATTCCGCAGTTAATACACAAAGGCACAGCAAGCAGACTGTAATTTGATTTGTGCAGCACTAGCAAACAACATGAACATTTCTGGTGGCTGTGCCTTTGTGTCTAGCGCGTTAATCGTTAGTGGCATTGGGAGTTGTTAAATGAAATCTGAAGAGCCTGCATATGTTTCTTATAAAAACGTAAAGATCAATAATACCAGATATCAAAACGTAAGTAATACCGTGAAAAACGTCATCAAGAATAAGCAGCGAGGGTACATCTGTCTCACGGACGTATCCAATCTAATGGCTGCTTCCAAGAACGAACAACTGCGAACTGCAATCAATGCATCACTGTTTTCTTTGGCCGATGGCGCGCCTTTAGCCTGGTATGCCAGGATGGTCGGCTGCAAGGAAGTTGAGAGAATATCCGGCGCAAGCTTGATGCAGCGCTTGTTTACTGACATGGATGGCTGCAAGCATTATCTGTTGGGAGATACGGAGCAGACAATAGGTAAAGTCATAGCAGAAGCCAAAAGATTGAACAGTAAAATTGAGATAACTGGTCACAGCCCACCTTTTAAAGTGTTTGACGACACAGACAATCTTGAGATGCTGGAAAAAATACGTAAAGCAAAAGCCGATATTGTCTGGGTAAGTTTTGGTGGCTGGAAGCAGGAAAAGTGGATGAACCAAAATATTGCCAGCCTCGACAAAGGGGTCATGATCGGAGTCGGAGCCGCTTTCAGATTTCTTGTCGGCGACATAATTACACCTCCGCAAATTTTCCAGAGCATGGGATTGCAGTGGGTGTTCAGATTGATTCAACATTTGGCCAGAGACCCAAAAGACTGGCTGAAGACGGTGAGGGAAAGAGAGATATTGAAAAGCAAAAAAGAATTTCTTTTATATCTGCCAAATGAAGTAATAACTGCCCGCCGACAATTAAAGATGATCAATAGAATGAATAACCCAGCATAGCCTGGAGCTCGTTTAGTAATCAGTATTGAAGATAGTCCGATAGGTGGAAACAGTACCGAAGGTATTTGGCGCACAGGGTGCTTATGACTGAGGTGATAAGGCTATATGCAAGATTATACCGACAACAAATCAATAAAATCATACAAGCAGATACTGAAATCCACGTTCATCATGGGAGGGTCGTCGATAATCGTCACCCTGTTGGGAATTGTCCGTACCAAGATCATCGCATTGATTCTTGGGCCGACCGGAGTTGGATTGACCGGGATTTACATGTCAATAACCAGTCTGGTGAGCACAATTTCCGGTATGGGTATTCGGGAAAGCGGGGTGCAACAAATTGCAGGTGCTCTTGGTACGGATGATCAGATAAGAATGTCTCGAACTGTTCGCACGTTGCGGCGAACAGCCTTGATATCCGGCTCAGTTGGCTTGTTTCTTTTGTTGTTTATGAGCGGCAGCATCAGCCGGCTGACTTTCGGTAATTCCGAGCATACATATGATATTGCGCTGCTTTCAATCGCAATCTTTCTGGGAGCTGTTTCCGGAGGGCAAACTGCACTTATTCAAGGTATGCGGCGAGTAAGTGATCTGGCAAAGCTGAGCATGCTGGGCGCCCTTGCAGGCACTGCATTCAGTATCCCGCTCATCTACTATCTGGGTGAACGGGGGATTGTCTATACCCTTCTGATTGTCTCGGCAACGGGCACTCTTACTTCATGGTGGTACTGCAAGAAAATTGAGGTGCCTGTTGCAAAACTGAACTGGCGGGACTCTTTTTCGGAGGCCCAGCCTCTACTTAAACTTGGTTTGGCATTGATGCTGGGATGGTTACTGACTGTTTGCACGCAATATATTTTACGGGTTTTTGTTGTTCGATACTATGGCCTGAGTGCTGCCGGCATCTATCAAGCATCTACTACGTTATCAACTATTTATGTCAGCGTTATCTTGAATGCCATGCTGACGGATTATTATCCCCGCCTCTCGGCTGCAGCTGCTGACAACAGCAAGTGCAAGTCTCTCATAAACGATCAGGTCGAGATCGGTCTTCTGCTTGCCGTTCCCGGCATCCTGGCAATCATGACATTTGCTCCATTCGTAATATCTATCTTTTATTCATCCAGATTCTTGCCGGCTGTAGATATTCTACGATGGCAAATACTGGGCGTTGTGCTTCAAGTCGTAACATGGCCGATGGGATTCATGCTTCGTGCTAAAGCAGATGGACAATTGTTTTTTTGGACGGAATTTTTTGCCAATAGCATGCATTTAGGCCTTGCCTGGCTAGGAATCACCTACTTTGGCTTGATAGGAATCGGCATGGCATTTTTCGGAATGAGCCTTTCCTACTGGGTTCTTATTTACTGGATTATCCGGAGAAATTATGAATTTACATTATCGATTGTTAATATTCGCCTAATGTCAATCTTTGCCTTTGCTACCGGAATTGTTTTTATTACTCCGTATTACGCATCCAAAAACCCAAGTTTGTTGATTAATATAGGCGTTGCCATTGCGGCCGGGACATATTCACTAAGGATACTGTTTAATAAAGTCGGTACTGACATGACGCCGGGTATTTTACTTAAATTCAAGTCGGTATTTATTACTAGTAAAATTCAGTAATAAAAATTGCTACGAGTAGCAACTGTATAATTAAAAATAAACTGTTGATGAAAGAGGACTGCTGATAATTTTTACTGAATATATACATGATATTAGTGCTGAAAGTTCTGTCATACTAGTTATTATGATAAGTATAACTTGCTTATAACTGCGGTGAGCCATGAACGACATTGATATGTCAATACTTCGCATGTTCAATAGCATTGCACATCAATCGATAGTATTCGATAAATCAGTTGTTTGTCTGGAAGGGAGCAACCTATTAAAAGGTGGAATAATCGTACCATTGTTATGGTGGCTCTGGTTCGATAAAAACAACAACGATAATAATAAAGTGTGTCTGGCTTCAACTATTGTTGCATCTCTGGTAGCTATTGCTATAGCGAGAACGTTTGCTTTGATCCTTCCCTACCGGTCTCGGCCTGTATTTAATTCAGCTATTAATTTCCAGGCTCCATACGGTTTAGATGTAAATATTTTAGATGGCTGGAGTTCTTTTCCAAGTGATCATGCGGTTTTCTTCTTTACTTTGGCTAGTGGACTCTTTCTAGCCAATCGGTTAGTTGGAAGTTTTGCCCTCGTTTACACCTTCTTTGCCATATGCCTCCCAAGAATCTATGTCGGACACCATTTCCCGACAGATATCATTGCAGGTATCTTTTTGGGGGTATGTATTGGATGTGTAACCCAGAATATAAGAATCAGGCAAATTATTACTGACCATGTACTGATATGGGAAAAGACAAAACCGAATCATTTTTATGCCTATTTCTTCTTTCTTACCGCGCAAATGTCATTTCTTTTCGACTCTGTGCGTATTCTGGCAATAAAAGTGGCTAATATCTTAAATCTATATTGATTTTGGCATCTAAGAGATATCCGGGGACAGGAAAGAGATATGCAAAATTTGGTTTCCATTCTTATACCTGCTTATAACGCTGAAAAATGGATAAGAGAGACGATAATGTCCGCTCTGAGCCAGACATGGCCCAGTTGTGAAATAATTGTGGTTGATGATGGCTCTTCCGATAGTACCTTTGATGTAGCGAACAGGTTCCAATCTAAAAGCTTGAAAGTTATCAGGCAGGATAATATGGGCGCGAGTGTGGCGAGAAACAAGGCTTTCACTTTTGCCCAGGGTGATTACATTCAATGGCTGGATGCTGATGATCTTATTGCTCCGGATAAAATATCTCAACAACTGAAGAACGCCGAAGATGGGAACAAATCATTGCGCTTGTTGTCTTCCGCTTTTGGTTACTTCTTCTATCGCATACATAAAGCAAAGTTTTTACCTACAAATCTCTGGCAGGATCTAACACCTGTTGAATGGCTTATTACAAGGTTTGCGGACAGGGTTTGGATACATCCCGCAGCATGGCTTGTCAGCCGCAGATTGACAAATCAAGTTGGGCCTTGGGATGAGAGATTATCCTTAAACGACGATGGTGAGTACTTTGCGCGAGTTGTAGCTGCTTGTGAGGAGGTGAAATTTGTATCCGGAGCAAAATGTTACTACAGGCAAGTCAATATCAATAGTTTGAGCAATACCTTGACGCACAACGCTCGCGAGTCGTTGTTTCTATCACTTGAACTTTGCTACCGGTCTCTGTTGCTCCTGGAAAATAGTGAAAGAACCAGAAATGCAGTTTTAAAGCACTTGCAAAATTACATTATCTATTTTTACCCGGAAGAGCATGAATTATTGGGTAAAATTGAAGAACTTTCAAAAGAACTTGGAGGCAGTCTTACACAGCCAAAGCTGAAATTTAAATATAATCTGGTAAGAATGATATTCGGGTGGGAAACAGCTAAGAATCTGGTTTTTACGGTTCCTAGATTCAAGAAACAAATATTCGGGAACTATGACAGGATTCTGAATAACATATGTGGAGTTTAAAATAATGCCAACAGAAGAACGGCACATAACTGTTTGCATAAGTACCTTCAAGAGGGCTGTCCTCTTGAAGAGGTTGCTGGAAGAACTGGACAGCCAATTCACTGCAGGGTTGTTCACTTATTCAATTGTTGTAGCAGATAATGATTCTGAACAATCAGCAAAACAGGTGGTAACTGAATTCAGCGAACGCTCCTCCATACCTGTAATTTACTGTGTCGAACCAGAGCGAAACATTGCGCTTGTTCGAAACAAATCGCTGGAATATGCAACTGGTGATTTTATCGCAATCATTGATGACGACGAGTATCCGACAAAAAACTGGCTATGCGACCTGTTCAAGGCATGCATTGCAAGTGGTGCGGATGGGGTTCTGGGACCAGTAGCACCTTATTTTGAAACACCCCCTCCCGATTGGGTGGTAAGAGGCAGGTTCTTCGAGAAGATACTGGAAATCGAAACCGGTTGCCCGGTGGGTCTGCTGAACACGCGCACATCGAATGTCATTTTCATGAAGAAAATCCTGTTGGGAGAAGAAACTCCCTTCCGGGCCGAATTCGGAACAGGCGGCGAGGACATAGACTTTTTCATGAGGATGATGGAGAAAGGTTGCGTTTTTGTCTGGTGTAAAGATGCAGTTGTCCATGAATACATACCGGCAAAACGTTGCACACGCACTTATCAATTGCGAAGATCCCTGCATGGCGGAATTAACTCTTTGAAATTTCGGGCCGGGCGTTTGCGCGGCATTATAAAATCAATTATTGCTGCACCAGTGTATGGGTTGGCGCTGCCATTTCTATTTATTGCCGGCCAGCATCATTTCATGAAATATCTGATCAAGTTTTGTGCCCATTCCGGAAAACTCCTGGCACTTTTCCGCATTCAACCATTTAAGGAATACAAATAAGTCGCTATTTGCATTGGCACAGGAGTGTCACCATGGTCAAATTATTTGCATTATCTTTATGTGTTGCATTTATTTCAGTACTTTTTGCCAGAGATAGAAAGCTGCGTCCGATGACATCCTGGCCGCTCTGGATTGCGTTGGTGTGGATTGTAATAGTCGGAACGAGGTTTGTTTCTTCCTGGCACGGGGCTGAAATTGATTTTGATTCATCTGATATTCTTCTGGAAGGCAGTCCTCTCGATAGAAACATTTTTCTTTCGCTAATTATTGCCGGTGCGTTGGTCCTTTTGAAACGCAGACCGGACTGGCTGACGATTTTTAACACGAACCGCTGGTTCTTTATCTTCTTTATTTATTGCGCCGTCAGCATAACCTGGTCTGACTATCCCTTTGTCAGTTTCAAGAGATGGATTAAAGAACTGGGCAATGTATTCATGGTCTTGATCATCCTTACTGAAAAAGACCCTGTTCAGGCAATCAGAGCCGTGTTTGCCAGGTATTCCTATGTAGTCATCCCCTTGTCCCTCCTCCTGATATATTTTTTCCCAGAGATCGGCACTCAGTACAGCACAGATGAATTAGAAACTGCATATACCGGAGTTACAATAAACAAAAACACTCTGGGAGTCGTTACGCTCATCTGTGCTTTGTTTCTTGTTTGGGATTTAATCTACATGCGAAGTACAGACGACTCAAAAAATGACTCGTTAGATCTGATATGTCGCTTCATGCTTCTGTCGATGGCGGCGTGGCTTATGTACCTGGCAAGCAGTATGACCGCCCTTATGTGTCTGTTACTTGGGATCGGTATTCTTGTTTTCATGAAATTTACCTTTTTCAGAAGACAAGTCAGGTTCATCGGCACATACAGCCTGGTGTTAGGACTCCTGGTTCTTTTCATACTCTGCTTTCCGGGGATTCTTGAAACATTAGTTAAAGCGCTAGGCAGGGATCTGACCTTTACCGGACGCACTGACCTCTGGACGGATTTGATAGATGAACCGGTCAATCCGTTGCTGGGAACAGGGTACCAGAGTTTCTGGCTGGGAAGTCGTGCAGATAGTTTATGGGAAAAATATTATTACCATCCGATTCAGGCCCACAATGGATACCTGGAAACATACCTTAACGGCGGTTTGATGGGAACTTGTCTGCTTATGGCGATGATAGTTTCTACAGGCAGCAAATTGAAGAAACAGCTACAGTTTGAGAGCAGCTTTGGGGCAATTTTACTTGCTATTTTTGTAGCCGCAATCTTCTACAACCTGACTGAAGCCATGTTTGGCAGGCTTACCCTGTTTTGGGTGATTTTAACCATCGCCGCCTTGTATCAACCGTCTCTGCGCAATTCCATGACACGAGACATGTTTCGGAGAACCTGCGCAGAAATACCTGCAAACAGGGGGCTGAGATGAAAAAAGTCGCTTTCGTTTTTGATCAGGTCATGCACTATCACAAGGAGTTATTCCAGAGGTTAGATAAGATTCTGCCCGATTATGGGTATGAGTTGGTGCTTTTGTCAGGGCGGGATAAATTTGCAGGGGGGCGGGTCGCTTTAAAGGAAAAGATCGTACAGCACCAGATAGAGTTCGATGTTACCCAGGTAGCGGTATCGAGTTTCAAGCTTCGCCACCAGCACGGACTTGCTGCACAGATCGCTGCACTTCGTCCAGCGGTTGTGGTGACGATGTGCCACTCCGGTACTTTGTCTGAGTGGCAACTTCTTCGATTGAAGAAGCACCTGAATTTCAAGCTCGTAGCATGGCAATGTGGATACGAATACAACCCCGGACACATAAAACGTTGGGTGCTCGATAAATTTATTCCAAACTTTGATCACCATTTAGCCTACCACACAAACTCGAAGCAGTATGCTTTGAAGCATGGCGCTCGATCAGACCAAGTAACCGTAATGCATAACACGATAAATGAGGTTGCTATAAATTGCTTGCCAAAACAAGAGGCCCGCAGATTGATCGAGCAACGTCATCCCGTGTTGATCGGAAAAAAGATTGTTCTTTTTGTGGGTGCTGTTCTTGAGGAAAAGCGGTTGGAAACTGTTTTCGAAGCCCTGGATCTGCTCGCATGTCCGGAGCTGTTTTTCGTGCTGGTTGGGGACGGCCCGCATTTGGATGTAATCAAGCAGAAGTATGCTCATCGCAATGATTTCATTGCCACCGGTCGAATCGTAGATGGCGTTGGACCGTATTTCGATGCGGCCGATGTATTCGTTTTACCAGGTACTGGCGGGTTGGCGATAAACGAGGCAATGGCTCACGGCCTTGCCGTGATCTCCGGATACGCGGATGGGAGTGCTGACGATCTGGTGATTGATGGAAAGAATGGTTTTTTACTGAAAAACGGAAGTGCCGAGGAAATTGCAGATCGGCTTAATAAACTGTTTTCAGATCCGGTTATTGCAAAAGAAATGGGTGAAGCCGGGTGGGAAATGATACGCGGTCCCCTGTCTTTCGAGAGCTTTATTGACAGGATTGTGAATGTGCTCACGGAAGCTAACTCCTCAACTAATTACGGTAAGGATGCCGATCCCGTCTTTTGCTCTCCTAAAAAAGATAATCCGCAATCCTTGGGAACCTGTTGAACCCTATGCTGTTTTTTGTATTTCGTTTTAGCTGCAGTGGAGGCCGCTGAATGAAAACCATTTATCTGATTGCCGGTGCACGACCGAATTTCATGAAGGTTGCCCCTATTATCCGGGCATTGCAGGCTTCAAAGCGCTTCAGCTTCAAGCTGATACATACAGGCCAGCATTATGACCACGAAATGAGCGAGGTGTTCTTCGAAGAATTGGGAATCCCCAAGCCGGATTTTCATTTGAATGCCGGCGGGGGCTCCCACGCGCAGCAAACGGCGAAGATCATGACGGCTTTCGAGGATATCTGCCTTCATGAACTTCCTGATTGCGTCCTGGTTGTCGGTGACGTGAATTCTACGCTTGCATGCGCCATTGTTGCTAAAAAAAATAATGTGCCTGTAGCACATGTTGAGGCGGGGCTACGTTCCGGCGATAGGCGGATGCCGGAGGAAATCAACCGCCTGGTAACGGACGCTATTTCGGACTGGTTCTTTGTGACTGAACCTGCTGGTGTTGACAACCTTCTCCGGGAAGGCAAGGCAGAAGATGCAGTGTTCTTTGTGGGCCACGTTATGATCGACAATCTACTGTACCAGTCTGCCAAACTGGAGAGTTTGGATAGATGCATATTTGAAAGTGAGCTAATCAAGAAAAGGTATGCCAACTATGGAGTGGTTACGCTGCATCGTCCTTCCAATGTTGATCATGAACCGTTTTTGAGTGCGATAGCGGGAGCATTGCGCAAGATATCCGAACGGTTGCCATTGGTTTTTCCGGTACATCCGCGGACAAAAGGGAATTTGGAAAAATTCGGCATAGACCTCGGGGAGCGTGTGGTCATCACCAAACCACTTTCCTACATGGAATTCCTCAACCTTTGGAAAGACGCCGCCCTCATTCTTACGGACAGCGGCGGTCTTCAAGAAGAGACGACGGCTCTGGGCATCCCCTGTCTTACTCTAAGGGAAAATACCGAGCGTCCGGTAACCTTGGACCAGGGTACCAACGTGTTGGTGGGGACGGATCCGGAGATGATTTATCGGGAGGCGGAACTGGCTCTGGACGGTATGGGTAAAAAAGGACGCTGTCCCGCACTTTGGGACGGCCGTGCAGCAGAGCGAATCGTTGATATATTAACTCTTCAGTTAGCTTGAGTTTTATCAAAATATAAGCCCAATAAAAGAGGGATAAGTGTTTTCATAAGGAGAATATTTATGAGTAGATCAATGTTTTTAGGATCTGTTATTTCTTTTCTCATTATGTGCTCAACTTATGCTTGGGCTGCCCCTGCTGCCAGTTTTTCCGGGTCGCCAATAGTCTGGAATGCCCCTTCAAATGTGACGTTTACAGATAAATCAACGGGAAATATTGCGAATTGGCTATGGAATTTTGGTGATGGCACGCAGAGTAATGAAAGAAACCCGGTTCATCGATATGACAATCCAGGTACATATACTGTTAAGTTAACTGTAAGTGGACTAGATGGAACTGATGTTGAAACAAAAAACAACTATATCGTAGTAGAGAATTACATCCCGCCAGAAAACGAATATTTGATTCGTATAGATTCGGCCGCTCTTCAAAAATTCGGCTTATATTATCCCGTCACATATAAATTCAAACTGCCGGCAGGAGCTACCGGTCTCGCAGCCCAATACAGAAATTGGGAAGGCATCTGGCGTACACTGCCTGAGAAAAAACATACTGACATATTCAATGGCATTGATGCCGTACGTTTTGATTATGCCGCCGGGTTTGCCTATGTCAGTGTAAAATTTAGCCGCTTATCTGATTCTATCTACCTGCGTATTGTAGATGAAAGCGGACAGGCGCTCTCTATCGACTTCGATTCGATCCCTAAATATTATGATGACCGAAAAGCGGCAGTTACCTTCACTTTGGATGACTGGACTTACGGGGCCGATTCTGAATTCAGGGCGGCCAGCGACTATCTTGGCTTTTACGGACTGTATTTTTCTGTCGGTCTTATCGTCGATGGAACTCCCTGGAGTTCGATACAACAAAAAATCAACCAGCATGGAGACAAGATAGAAATATTGTCACACAGTACCTATCATTCACAAAATGCGGCTGAATATACAGAGCATGGTTATCAGACAGAGGTTATCGGCAGCAGGGATGCAATCAGGAATAACCTGGCGTTCGGGGCTCATCCCTATGTCCCGGTTTATATTGAACCCTGGGGGTATTATGATGCAATTATCGACTCCTTGCTTACATCCGGTGATTATCTTCTTTCAAGGGGCAGGTTCTGGTCCCCGATCGAGTCAACCTTTGCAGCATGGGATTCTGATAAAGGCAGATACGGAAGAGGAGGGTACACCTTTTCAGATGCGAACAATGTTGACGATGTGAATTTAATGTACCAAGCCAATGCCGCCTTTGATGACGTGCTGGATGCGGGAGGAATATACCACCTGGTTGATCATCCCAAACAAGGGCTCTGGCACGAAGGTTCCTATCTATTGCAGCATCTGAATCACGTCAAGGGTAGGAACAATGTCTGGTATGCGCCTTTAGGACAGCTGTACCAATACCATTATGTTCAGGAAATGCGCGGAAACCTTGGTGTGCAGCATCTTGGGTCCACACCGTTGGCCGCTGTTTTCACGGCTTCACCGCTAAACGGCAAGTCTCCCTTATCCATTGCCTTTAACGACAGCTCCACCGGTGAGATCACCGGCTGGGAATGGGATTTCGGGGATTCTGCCACGAGCAGTCTGCAAAATCCGGTTCACGTCTATGCCTCTGCCGGCAAGTATACTGTCAGGTTAACCGTAACCGGTCCGGGTGGAGCCATTTCAAGCACCCGCACAAATTACATCGATGTCAGTCCCCCTTCTGTGAAATTAACTGCCCCTGCCATTGGGGAGTTGTTTGCCAACCCGGCCAGCATACCAATCACCGCACTGGCGGCGACCGGTACGGGAGCCACGGTAAGCAGGGTTGACTTCTTCGCCGGGACTACGCTGGTGGGTAGCGACACTGTGAGTCCTTTCAGTTTTTCCTGGCGCAACGTTGCCGCTGGCAACTACTCTCTGACAGCGCGTGTGACCGATTCTCTCGGCGCAACAGCGACATCGCTTCCTCTCGAGATAACAGTGGCGGGCAGTTCAATGCCCACACCTTGGGAGGCCCGGGATATCGGCAATGTTGGCCTGGTGGGCAGCTCCGGGTATCTTGACGGCAAATTTTCTGTCAGCGCATCAGGATCTGACATCTGGGGCTCGGCAGACAGTTTCCGCTACGTGTATCAGTCTTTGTCGGGGGACGGACAGATCATCGCGCGTGTCGTATCGCAACAGAACACCAATGACTGGGCCAAGGCAGGGGTGATGATCCGCGAGACCCTGACGTCAAATTCCAGACACGCACTGATGGCGCTAACGCCGGGCAATGGAGCAACCTTTCAGCGCCGACTTGTAACCGGTGGAATATCCACCAACACCTATGGACCGGTGGTGACTGCATCTTATTGGGTCAAGCTGGTGCGAAGCGGTAACAGGTTCAGCGGTTATATCTCCTCAAACGGCCTGAACTGGGTGCTGGTGGGGAACGACACGATAAACATGGCAGGCACAGTGTATGTCGGCCTTGCTGTAACCGGCCACAACAATACGATGCTTTGCACGGCGAACATGGATGCCGTTGCCGTGACGTCTGGAACAGCGGTCATACCTCCATCTGTGAGCATTACCGCGCCGGCGGATGGAGCGTCTTTCGCGGCCCCGGCTACCATACCGATCAGCGTAACGGCGACGGCCGGCACGGGAGCCACGGTTAGCCGGGTGGATTTTTATGCCGGTACGACGCTTGTGGGGAGCAATACGGAGAGCCCGTACAGCTTCACCTGGAATGAAGTGGACGCCGGCAATTACTCACTGACGGCCCGGATCACAGACTCCCTGAACAGGATAGCAGTGTCGAGTGCAGTCGGGATCACTGTTGCGGACAACGCATTAACAACTCCTTGGGCAACCCGGGACATCGGCACAGTTGGCCTGACTGGAAGCGCCGGATACCTGAACGGCACATTTTCGCTGAGCGGTTCGGGGGCCGACATCTGGGGGACGGCGGATGGTTTCCGTTACGTTTATCAGCCATTGTCAGGTGATGGGCAGATCATCGCCCGGGTTGCATCATTGCAGAACACGAACACTTGGGCCAAGGCTGGGGGCATGATCCGCGAGACCCTGGCGGCAAACTCCAGGCACGCCTTTATGGCGGTGACGCCGGGTGCAGGAACGGCCTTTCAGCGCCGGCTTACGACTGGAGCGACATCCCTCAGTACCACAGGACCGAGGGTGAGAGCTCCTTACTGGGTGAAGCTGGAGCGAAGCGGAAACATTTTCAGCGGCTATGTCTCCTCGGACGGTCTTAACTGGACGCTTGTGGGGAGCGCCGCGCTCAACATGGCAGATACTGTTTATGTTGGGCTTGCCGTTACCAGCCACAATAATTCAGCTCTTTGTACGGCAGCCATGGACGGGGTCAGCGTGACGACCGGAACGCCGGTCATTCCTCCCACCGTGAGCATAACCTCGCCGGCCAACGCCGCCTCATTCACTGCTCCGGCCAGCATTGAGATTACCGCCTCGGCGAGCGACGGCACGGAAGGCACGGTCAGCAGGGTGGACTTCTATGCCGGAACGACACTTGTCGGCAGTTCCTCGTCCAGTCCGTACAGCATCACTTGGGACAATGTTCCTGTCGGCAGTCACTCGCTGACGGCACAGGTTGTAGATACCCTGGGTGTGACAACCACTTCGCTTCCCGTCGTGATTTACGTCAATGGGGCTGCGTTGCCAGAACCTTGGGCGACCCTGGACATCGGTGCTGTTGGTATGCCTGGCAACACCACCTATCAGGATGGCACCTTTACGATAAACGGGTCGGGGGGCGACATCTGGGGAACGGAGGATGCCTTCCGTTACGTTTATCAGCCGTTGACGGGCGACGGGCAGATTGTTGCGCGGGTTATCTCGCAGCAGAACACCAATAGCTGGGCCAAGGGTGGGGTGATGATCCGTGAAAACCTGGCAGCTGATTCCAGCCATGCCT
>Ga0209212_1001585_pt1 | contig 36118 bp, 29 predicted proteins | sample RifGroC2_FD_183996 | JGI IMG/M metagenome (GOLD analysis project Ga0209212, IMG submission 183996) | Groundwater microbial communities from Rifle, Colorado, USA - Groundwater C2 (SPAdes) (version 2) | ecosystem: Environmental > Aquatic > Deep subsurface > Groundwater | place: Rifle, Colorado...
TGCACTCAACTCGTCAGCCTGGTAAAGTGTAATTGCTTCAAGAGTTTTGGGAACAACAGGCGAGGCATATTCGAGTTTACCCTGGTGACTGAGGATTATATGCAGTAAACAATTCTTTAATTCTTCAGGGAAACCGGTGATCTTCCTTGCTTCTTCATTAATTATCATGGCTGAGATAATTATATGCCCGATTAATTTTCCTTTGTCGGTATATTCGAATGCCCCGTCATATTTCAACTCTTCAGTTTTACCAAGGTCATGCATCATTGCACCCGTAATAAGCAGGTCTCTGTTTATTTCGGGATGAATATTGCACATCAGGTCGCATATTTTTATTATCTCAAGTGTATGTTCAATTAATCCGTGAATATATCCATGATGCCATGATTTTCCGGCTGGAGCTGTTAAAAATTTATCGAGTCTTTCTTCATCAAAAACTGTTTTCATCAAAGTTTTTAAATAATAGTCTGAAAGAGTATCTATTCTTTTAACAAATTCTTTTTTCATCTCGGTAAGATCTTTTGTTGATTTAGGAAGAAAGTCGCTTATCGATATATTATCGGAAGGATTAACTGCATTAAGAAAATTAATTCTTATTTGTTTTGTCCCCTGGTAATCGTCTATAATTCCATTTACTTTTACGACTTCACCATTCTTGAAGGAATTATAGATATCCTCGAAATTATCAAAAACGTTAGCGTTAAGTGTTTCTGATTTGTCGCCTAGTTCCATATTAAGATATTGCTTGTTCTGCCTGGTTAAGCGAACTTCGAGTTTCTTTATCAGTAGATAATGATCAACTATATCCCCTTTAGAAAGGGCGGATAAATCTTTTTGATTAAGCATTTGTTAATCTTTTATTATTTCTATGATACTCTCTTTCGATAGATACGTAATAACAGATCTATTAAGAAGATCAATACTAACTGCAAGAGTTTTCTGATTATCAATTTCCTGGAGAGTTCCGATGACACCCTCAAAAGGTCCTTCTTTGATCCTTATTTTCACCCCCGGCACAAGCCCTTCTTTAACAAGAACATCTGACTGTGTGTTTAACATTTTTTTCAGGTTATCAATCTGCCATTCGGGAATTCTTGCGGCTTTACCTCTTTCCGTTACACATCTTACCACTGAATACTGTTCAAGAGAAAGTAATCTTTCCTTCTCATTGGCAAAAATAAAAATATAACCTCTGATCAAAGGTTCGCTTATTTTCTTCTTCCTGTCGCTCCATTGCCTGATCTTTGTAATTACGGGAAGATAATACTCAACTCCGGCTGAATGAATTTGTTCAGCAGCTTTAAACTCGCTTCTGGATTTAGTGTATAAAGCAAACCAGGCTTTATTTCCATTTGAAATATCATTCAACCTTTTTGCTTTTTCATATTCAATGTTTTGCACAAGATTAATTCTTAATTATTTCCCTTCCAACAGAATAGTAATTAAACTTAATATCTTTCATCTTATCGAGGTCGTAAAGATTCCTGCCGTCAAAAATTACCGGCTCTTTAAGCATCTCTTTAATTCTCGTAAAATTCGGAGTCCTGAATTCGTTCCATTCTGTAACTATAATTAATGCATCTGCATTTTCAAGAGCATCATAAGCATTAGCGGCGTACTTTATTTTATTTCCAAGAATAGCTTTTGTTGTTTCAATTGCTTCGGGATCATATGCCGTAATTGTTGCATGATCTGCAAGCATTTTCCCAATTATTGCATGTGAAGGTGCTTCTCTTACATCATCGGTATTTGGTTTAAAGGCTAAACCCCAAACGGCAAAATGCTTACCTGAGATTTTGCCCTTATAATGCTTTTTTATTTTTTCATAAAATAGCTCAACCTGTTTTTTATTAACTATAATAACCGAGTCAAGTATCTTAAAATCATAGTTATATTCATTGGAAGTATTCCACAATGCCATTACATCTTTGGGAAAACATGAGCCTCCATATCCAACACCGGGAAATAGAAATCTTTTTCCTATTCTAGAATCAGCTCCCATTCCTATTCTGACTCTATCAACATCGGCTCCTGTTAGCTCGCAAAGATTTGCAATCTCATTCATAAAAGAAATTTTGGCTGCAAGGAAAGAATTTGCTGCATATTTTGTCATCTCTGCAGAACGTTCATCCATAAAATAAATCGGGTTCCCGGACCTGACAAAAGGTTCATAAAGAAGTTCTAAAATATTTTTTGTTTTGGGATTGCTTGTTCCTATCACTACGCGTTCCGGTTTCATAAAGTCCTCAACAGCCATACCTTCTCTCAGAAACTCCGGGTTGGAAGCAACATCGAAATCAAAATCCGGCGCATGTTTTTTAACAGCCTCTCTGACCTTATCGCTTGTCCCAATCGGAACTGTACTTTTATCAACAAGAATTTTATAACCAATATTTGGTTCTTTCTTAAAAAATTTTCCTAAATTGTCAGCTACTTTCAGGATATAACTTAAATCGGCTTTCCCATCACCACCCTGCGGAGTAGGAAGACAAAGGCAAACAACTTCAGATTTTCTTACTGCTTCGTGAAGGTCGGTTGTAAAAGCAAGTCTTTTCTTTTTAATATTTCTTTCAAAAATAAGATCGAGCCCCGGTTCAAAGATTGGTATTATTCCATTTTTAAGCTTGTCAACTTTCTTTTCATCAACATCGACACAAGCTACATTGTTCCCAGTCTCTGCAAAACAAGTTCCGGTAACCAATCCTACATAACCGGTTCCAACAACTGCAATATTCAAGAGCTCCTCCTAATTTTTCTTCGAAATATAAGCAATGCTCAAGAAATTCGGAATTTTAACTTACTGTAGGAAAATCAAATAATAACCTGGTGCAACGCCTCCGCCAGTTGCTTTCGTGCATTTGATTTCTCTATGAGAACGACATCCCCAAGCTCATTGTAAAGACTTTCAAGTTCAGCCGTTACTTCATCTACTATCACTATAATTTTTAACCCCGGATGTTTTTCTTTCTTAAAAAGAATTTTTATCAATTGAGCTCCATTCATTAAGGGTGTTTCGTGGGGTATAATAATCACCGATGGTAATACGTTATCTACATTATTCACAGTCTCGTAAGCACTATGTGAAATAACAAGTTTACCCGGGTACTCCTTCTCTAAAATCTTAACTATAGAGTCTCTCAAGCTAAGTTCTAATTCAACTATTAATATGTTGTCTGGCGAAGATGGTATTGTAAAATGAAATTCACTTCCTTTTTCTTCTTCTGAATAGTACCATAATTCACCTCCATGTTTTTCAACTATTTCTTTTGAAAATGTTAACCCAAATCCCGTTCCTCTTTCGCCCTTAGTGCCTTCTGTCGAAAGCATGCTGTCTATTTTAAACATTTTAATTTTGTTTTTGTCCGGAATTCCTACTCCATTGTCTCTTACAATAAATTCAATAAAATTATCATTAAAGGTATCTACTTTTACATAAACGCTTGATTCTGAGTGCGAGAATTTAATTGCATTACTTAGAAGATTTGTCATTACTATATTAAGCAACCTTTCATCTCCCCGCACATTTAAAGAATTATCTATATCAACTTTAATGTCAATATCTTTTCTTACGGCGGTTCCCGTTAAAGAAGATATACAATTATAAACCAGTCCCTGCACATTAATACGTTCCGAATGCAGCTGCAATTTCCCGGTCTGAAGCTTTGACCAGTCGAGCAGATAATTAATTAGCTTTAAAAGCTTTTCTGAAGATTCATATATATATGACAGGTATTCAGTTCTTTCGGTTTCCGTAAGGGAAGTTTCTTTCATTAATATTTCCGTAAAACCGAGAATACTTGTAAACGGAGATTTAAGATCGTGTGATAGTAAATTAAGGAACCTGTTCTTCGCAAAGTTTTCTTTTTTAAGTGTCTCGTTATCATCCTTAAGCTGGTTCTCTATAGTTTTCTTTCCTGATATATCAATTACTCTTCCTATCAACCTGATAATTTTACCGCTTTCATCACGAAAAATTTTAAGGCTTTCGTTCACCCATATTGTCTCTTTGCTCTTATTTACAATCCTGAACTCAAGAATAATCTCATCCTTTGATAAATCCTCCTCAAATGCATACAAGTTTTTTTTATATTCTACCAGATCTTCTTCGTATACAATTTCCTGTAAAGATTTTATCTCATCCGAAGAATAACCGGTAACATCGAAAAGATTTTCAGAAAAATGCGTTTTGTTGTAATTATCAGTAAACCAAAAAAAATCATCCTTAAAGACACTGATAAAATTAAACATCAGTTTTTCAAGTGAATCAACTGCATTGTCCTGGCTGGAATTATTTTGTTGACGTTTTCCCATTTAAAAAAGACAAATACTCATAATCAAAAAATATATTAAAAAGTTGCAGGAAACAAAAATATATTATTGGCTCGAAACTCAGACAATAAAAACTCTGGCTACATCCAAAAGCAGCGAAGGCTGGTTTATAAGCGCTGTAGTAAATACTTTTCCAAGCGTTCTTTTCTCATAAGGGAGTTTGTTAACAGCATGTGCAATTTTATTAAATTTTTCATCTGAAAAATTATAAATACCATTCTTGATTTTATCAAAGGTTACATGGCGTTTGCCAAGTCTGTCACCCCAGGCTTTATCATAACTTAAAAGGTAATCGGGTTTATTCATCTTAACAGCTTCGGCAGCAATTCTTCCTGCAATGCTTCCTCCGATCATTCCACTTGCAATTCCACCGCCGCTTAAAGGATTAACCTGCCGGGCAGCATCGCCAACAAGCATTATTCCCGGGGCAGAAATTTTATCTAAAGTTGTACTGCACGGCACACCACCGGCAATTGTTGTTAGAACAGGTGCGGCAGGATAATATCTTTCCATAAAATCATTTAAAAAAGAAAGTGCGGATTTTTTCTTTCCTATTAGCCCGCTTACACCAAGACCAATATTTGCTTTTTTATCTCCCTTTGGGAAGATCCAGAAATAACCCTGCGGCGCATAATCCTGACCAAAATAAAAGTATAATGTATTTTGATCAACAGGAATATTCGCTGCGGTAATCTGAACAGCGCTTTCCATATCACGGAAATCTATGTGTGTTGTTAGTCCAGCCCATCTTCCGACTCTTGATTCAACACCATCCGCAGCAATTACAACTTTTGATTTTAATTCTTTCTGCTCTCCCTGGTATTCATATTTAACTCCTGAAACTTTTCCATCCCCGAATATCAACCCGTTTACGTAAGCTCTTGTTAAAATTTCAGCACCTGCGTCCGCCGCAGTTCTTGCTAATTCATAATCAAAAATTCTTCTTTCAAGAACATATCCCGCTTCACCAAAATCAAGAATAACCTCCGTTCCATCCGGTGCATTAAATGAAAACTTGCTTATGGTTGCAGCTATCCATTTGGGATCAGGAGTAATAAACTCTTCAACCCCTGCTTTGCTTATCGCTTCTCCGCATCGGACCGGATAACCAACATCCCTGTCTTTCTCCAACATTAGAACAGAGACGCCTTGTTCGGCGGCAAAGCGTGCTGCCATACTACCAGCGGGCCCCGCGCCAACTACTATTATGTCATACTCTTGTTTCATTTTACTATCTCAAATCTCAAATTTCAAATCTTCAAACACTTTTAATATAATAGATTTGAGATTTGACTTTTGAGACCTGCCTAACGGCAGTCAGGTTTGAGATTTAATCTAAGACTCCTTCCTTATTAAACTTAATAACTTCAATCGGGCAACTCCACACGCATTTCGCACAGTTTGTACACCTCGGATCAATAATAAATATTTCAGCTTCCTTTAGCTCTATTGCATCTTCCGGACAGATACCTACACAGCAACCGCAGAAATCACACTTATCCGGAAGAATATCAATCATTAATTTTCCTGTTTTGGCCATCCTGTAGTTCATATCACTCAAATTAGAATAATAAAATAGAATCTTCCTGAAGTTAACGAAAGACTCTATATTTTGAAATATACCCTGCTTTTTTGATTCTAAACATTTTTAATAACTAAAAAATAAATAACTTTATTTAAATAGATATTTCTTGTAGTTTTCATTAACAGGCTTACTGATTTAATAGAACTGCCTGGTTATTAAAAGTAAAGAAGAAAAATTAACTTTCACTTTAACGGAGGGGTTGATATGATTAAATCAATTATATTGTTCGCTTTTTCATTTACAATAATTCTTCAATTCGGTTTTTCGTCCGACACAAAAACAGCCGATAATAAACATGGTTACATCGGTACAAATGCATGCGGAATGTGCCATAAAAACGAAAAACAAGGGCAACAATTGGGAATATGGGCAAAGAGTACACATGCAAAAGCTTATAAAACATTATTGACTGATGAAGCAAACAAAATCGCCACTGAAAAAGGATTTACTACCAAAGCTGTTGAAACCGAAGCTTGTTTAAAATGTCATGCTTCCGGTTATAATGTTGATGCCTCGTTGCTTGATGCCAAATTTACTATCGAAGATGGCGTTCAATGTGAAACTTGCCACGGACCAGGATCGGAATACAAATCCATGAAAATTATGAAAGACAAAAAGCTGGCAATAGAAAACGGGTTGCTCGTCTATGATAATAAAGAAGATCTATGCAAGAAATGCCACAATGAAGAGAGCCCGACTTTTAAAGGATTTAATTTCGAAGAGATGTGGGCAAAGATAAAACACGATAAACCTGAATAAATAAGAATATCAAATTTCAACCGGCAGCGATAGAAGTTGTGCTATACGACTTCTTCGCTGCTTAATTCTTTAATAACTGCGATCTTATTTTTTTCAAGCTCTACCTTTTTTCTCATTATTTCAAGTTTTTCATTTTCGTCCGTTGTTTCTTCAAGTCTCTTATGATTTTCATTTATTTCCCTGTCAATCTGCTGAAGCTTGAATTTCTTTAACGTGTCTTTTGCATATTTCATAAGAACGAGTTTTTCATCTGCACCGGGATAAATATCATCCCATATTTTGCTGATGCCATATTTTTCAAAAGTTATTTCTCTTAAATAAGCTTTAGAATTTTCCTCTTCGAGCTTATCGAGTAAAGCCCCTGCAACTATGGACTCGCCCACATCAAAAGTATCTACCGCAAGCTTAAACAGCTCCCTGTTATAAGAAATACTAAAACTATAAGGATCGACGTGATTAACTATCAATTCTATAACTTCTTTATTCCCTTCAAATAGAAGTTTTACTATTTCTTTTTCTGTACTGAATTCTGAATCCGTAATATTTAAATCTGAAGAAACATTAAGAATTTCCTTAAATGCGTTTTCACCGGCTATCGGTTTGGAGACTTTTGCAGTAGCCTTTTCTTTTTTGAGAATCTTTTCAAGTTCATTTTCAATTAGTATTTCTCTCAGGCTAAAATTCTTTGCAATGGTTTTTATTAAAAGATTTCTCTTTAGTTCATCATTAATTAATGCGGCGGACTTAACCAATTCTCTTATTGCTTCAGTCATTTTAGCAGGATCATTAAACATTCCCTGCTTTTCAAAATATCCCGATTGGTATTCCAGGAAATTTTGAGCATAAGAAATGATTTCTTCAAATTTCTCTTTTCCATAATTATTAATGAAAGAATCGGGATCCTCTCCTCCGGGAAGAGCGGCTATTTTAACCTCGACATCTTTTTTCAGCAAAAGCTCGATACTTCTCATAGAGGCTTTAATACCGGCAGTATCAGCATCAAACAATAAAACAACATTCTTAGTATAACGTGAAAGAAGCTGAACCTGCTCTTCCGTTAAAGCAGTACCGGATACGGCAACAACATTTTTTATTCCCGCCTGGAAGAGTGAAATAAGGTCCATATATCCTTCCACAAGGATAGCTTTATCGAGTTTTCTTATTTCATCTTTTGCAAAAGAGAGTCCGTATAAAATTCTCCCCTTTATATAGATTAGAGACTCGGGCGAGTTTAAATACTTTGCCCCTTTTTCTCTTTCATCAAGAACTCTTCCGGCAAAAGCAACAACTCGTCCGTTTGGAGAAAAGATCGGGAAAATCAGTCTGCCGGCAAATCTGTCATGATGTCTTCCGTCGTCATTTTTAATTAAGATTCCGAGTTCGACTATTTTCCCGATATCGAGCTTATTTTCTTTCGCAAAGTTCAGAAAATTTTCCCAGCCCCTTAAAGCATAACCCAAACCAAATGTTTTTATCGTTTGAGTTTTTATCTTTCTTTCCTGCAGATATTTTCTGACAATTTCCCCCTCATCAGAATTATGCAGATTATTATAAAAGTATTTTGCAGCTTCAGTATTTATATCATAAAAAACTTCCTGTTCACTCTGTTTTTCATCGCCCGGCGATGATTCATACTCGATATCTATCCCTAATTGAGCGGCAAGCTCCTGAACAGACTCGATAAATGATATCTTCTCGTAATCCATAAGGAACTTGAAAACGTTACCCCCTGCATGACAGCCGAAGCAATGATATATTTGTTTATCCTCGCTGACTGTGAAAGACGGTGTCTTTTCAGAGTGAAAAGGACATAATCCGAGGTAATTTCTTCCTCTCTTCCTCAGTTGCACATATCCTGAAATTACGTCTACAATGCTGGCTGTAGAGCGAATCTCCTCTATTTTACTTTCCGGTATTCGCATAGTTTTTGCTTAATAAAAGAATCTGCCTGCCAAAAGGTTCATTACGCAGGTAGTTGGAAATTTAATAAAATTCTGTCAGAATAAAACCGGATGGGATCCAACAGTTTAAGTATAGTTGAAAAATAAAGAAGGTAATGTGAGTTGAAATTAAAAAAGTTTGCAATATTTGTCTCCATAATTTTGCTCCTGATAATAGCGGTCTTCTCTCTACGAACACAATTTTATAAAGTTACCACACAAAAGAAATTAATCAATCAATATAGAAGAGAACTCGACGGTATAGGGCAACTTGCTCTAAAAAGTATGGATGTACCGATTTCAGCAATTCTTATTTACAATTTTGAAATAATTGGAAGGGGACACAATACAGTTGTAAGAGATGCCGATGCGGGAGGACATGCGATAATAAATGCGATAACAGATGCAATAAAGAATGTCGGTTTGGAATCATTCAATCAACTCAGCCGTGATTCAATGAAAATCATTACAACTTACGAACCCTGTGAAATGTGCAAAGGGGCAATGATAGAGTATGGAATAAAATCAATTGAATTTCTTAAGTCAAAACCGTTTGGTTACTGGCTTAGCCAACAATACAATGAACTTGGATACGAGTTTTCAAAACGTAAACTTGATGGAGAAGAGTTACAGGATTCTCTTTTCAAACTTGGGTCAAATACCTACATAATAAATGATTATTAAGCTATTTAAAGAAAGAAAGATCACTTTTAATACGTGTACGCATTTATTATATTTCTTTTTTCAAAGCAAATAAAATCAGGCTTTATCCTATTAAGTTTATGATAGAAACCATTTCAAAGATTAAAGAATACTGTAATAGTCTCACCAAGTATTCAAGTTATAAAACAAGAGAAGTTAAAGTTGGGAATGTTCCCCTTGGCGGAAACAACCCGATACGAATACAATCCATGACCATTACTAATACAATGGACACAAAAGCAACTGTTGAACAAACAATCCGTATGGTTGAATCTGGTTGTGATTATGTGAGAATTACTGCACCAAGCAAGTTTGAAGCACAAAACCTCGAAAATATAAAAAAGGAATTACGCACACGCGGGTATGATGTTCCGCTAATTGCAGATATTCATTTTACTCCAAATGCTGCCGAGATTGCTGCAAGAATTGTTGAGAAAGTAAGGGTGAACCCGGGTAATTATGCAGACCGGAAAAAATTTGAAGTCTTCGAATATACAGATGACCAGTATGAAGCAGAACTTGAAAGGATAAAAAATAAATTCTCACCCTTAATAAAAGTATGCAAGGAATATGGAACTGCAATGAGAATCGGAACTAATCACGGTTCACTTTCGGACAGGATTATGAATCGTTATGGAGATAGTCCTCTTGGGATGGTCGAGTCTGCATTAGAATTTGTAAGAATATGTGAAGACCTCAATTACTACGAAATTGTCCTTTCAATGAAAGCAAGCAACCCGCAGGTTATGGTACAGGCTTACAGGCTCCTGGTTCAGAAAATGAAAGAGGAAGGGATGAATTATCCTCTTCACCTTGGTGTAACAGAAGCAGGAGGCGGAGAGGATGGAAGAATAAAATCTTCTGTTGGAATAGGAACTTTGCTCGAAGATGGTTTGGGTGATACTATAAGAGTTTCTCTTACCGAAGATCCTGAACATGAAGCTCCCGTTGCAATTATGTTGGCTGAAAGATATAAATTAAGAGAAAATCACCCTTATATTAAATCAATAGAAGAACCCCCTTTTAATCCTTATGAATATGAAAAAAGACATTCTTTTGAAGTTGCAGGTATAGGAAGCACTAATGTTGCAAGAGTAGTTGCCGATTACAGTAAAAGAAAAATTAAAGATCATAAAGATCTTTCAGATATTGGCTACTTCTATGATTCTCTTACGGATAAATGGAATATGAGTGATATGGCTCCGGATTTACTTTATCTTGGAAAACAAAGTTTGCCTTTTGACATTCCAAATGGTCTCCGTGCAATTTGTGATTATAGCTACTGGTTAGCATTAGAAGAAAAAAGTATAAGTAACCCGTTTTTTACAGCTCAGGAGTTTCTTGATTCCGAATATAAAAATATACTGAAGTTTGTTTCTGCGGATTTAAATTCTTTTACAACTGATTTTATAAACAAAATAAAAGACGATAATAATCTTGTTTTAATCCTTACTACAGAAAATGAACATGGAATGGCTGAACAGAGAAGAGCATTTTTTGAATTAATAAATAATGAAATCCCTCATCCAGTAATAATAAAACGCTCGTATAATAATTTAAGTGCGGATCAGTTCAGATTATTTGCTTCGACCGATCTCGGTTCTCTTTTAATTGATGGTTATGGAGATGGAGTATGGGCAGAAGTTCCGGATAACTTTTCTTCAGACAAAGCAAATGGCAAATACACTAAAAAATTTCTTAAAGAAGAATCAAAAGAGAAGATCATTAATAGGACTCTCTTTGGAATTCTTCAGGCAGCAAGAGTAAGAATATCAAAAACAGAATATATAGCCTGCCCATCCTGCGGAAGAACGCTCTTCGATCTCCAGGAAACCACCGAAATGATTCGCAAGAGAACAGAACATCTTAAGGGAGTAAAAATAGCGATTATGGGATGTATAGTTAATGGTCCCGGTGAAATGGCAGATGCAGATTATGGTTACGTAGGTTCCGGTGTCGGGAAAATCACTCTTTACAAGGAAAAAGACATAGTAAAAAGAAATATTCCTTCGGAAGATGCTGTTGATGCGCTGATTCAATTAATAAAAGAAGATGGAAAATGGATAGAAACGCCTGTTTCGGCACAATAATTAAGCACTTATTAATAGTTAATCATTTATTGAATATTAGAGGAGAATAATCTAAATTTACTTGCTTAATATGATAACAGTAAATAGAGTGAAATTAAAGTTTTTTAAAAGGATATATTTTCGAAATTCTGATAAACTAAGAAATTAACACAGCAAAAAATGCACTTCGGAATATGAAGTGCATTTTTTTTATATGACTTGCGGAGAAATATTTAAATACATAGAAAGCTGGGCACCTGAAGAAATAGCCTGGAACAAAGATAATGTTGGTTTGCAGGTTGGTTCCGCTGAAAGAAAGGTTAAGAATATACTACTGGCTTTAGATCTGAACATGAAAGTTATTACTGAAGCAATTAAAAAAGATTGCAACATTATAATTACACATCACCCGCTTCTTTTTAATCCTTTAAGAAAAATTGATACCGACCAAGATAACACTTCCCGCTTAGTTGAGAAATTAATTAAACATGATATAACTCTTTTTTCTTCTCATACTAATCTTGATTTCACAAAAGGCGGCGTTAGTTTTGAACTGGCAAAGGCTTTAGAACTTAAAAACATCCGCTTCCTCAGCAACCTCAAATCAATACAATATAAATTAATTATTTTCGTTCCTGAAGCTCACATTGAAAAAGTTGCTGCAGCTATTTTCGAAAATGGCGGAGGTATAATCGGTGAATATTCCAACTGCAGTTTCAGAACAAAAGGTGAAGGATCATTTAAAGGTTCTGAAAAAACATCTCCATCTGTTGGCAGGAAACTTAACTACGAAAAGATAGATGAGATTAAATTGGAAGTTCTGATTGATTCCTGGAAATTGGATAAAATATTATCTGCGATTAGAAAAGTTCATCCTTATGAAGAAATAGCATACGATGTTTATCCCCTTGTCAATGAAAACATTAATTACGGTATCGGTGCAATCGGGGAATTGGATAAGCCAATAAATCAAAAGGAATTCCTGAATCACATTTCAAAAAGTTTAAGTATTAATAATTTCAGATATACCGACGGAAAAGAAAAAAAGATCAAGACTGTTGCAGTATGCGGTGGCTACGGTACCGAGGTTATTCCTGGTGCTGTTAAAAAAGGCGCCGACGCCTTAATTACAGCAGATATAAAATACCACACCTTTTTCGACTATCGGGATAAAATACTTCTTATAGACGCGGGTCATTACGAAACAGAGATCTTCTCTCTCGACGAAGTAAATAAACGCCTGACCACATTGGTCAAAACGAAAAAAATAAAAGTTTTTAAATATAGTGGAAATACAAACCCAGTGATTTTTTATAATAAATTAGGAGCAAAAATAAATTGATAAGCAGACTAAAAACTCTTTACGAACTGCAACTGATTGATGATCAGCTTGATGAGCTTGAAGAATTGCGTGGTGACCTGCCTCATGCTGTCGAATCACTTGAAAACAAAATCAATGATATAAAAGACAGCGTCACAAAAAAGGAAACACAAAAGAAGGAATCTCTTGAGAAAAGGAAAGAAAATGAAGAAGAGATTGAAAAACTTCAGGCTAACCAAAAAAAGTTCAAAGCTCAACTTTACCAGGTTAGAAATAACAAAGAGTATGATGCTTTAACAAAAGAAATAGATCACGCTGAAGATCAGGTTAAAAAACTCGATGCCGAAAACGATGTTCTTGCCGACTCAAGCAAACGGCTTACCGAAGAGATTGAGGAAGTTAAACCCCAATTGGATGAGCTTAAGCAGGAGCTTAAAGAAAAAGAAGCTGAGCTTAAAGAAATCATTAAGGCAAATGAGAAGGAGGAAGCAAAGCTGAAAACAAAGAGAAAGGAAATGGTTGAGGAAACAAAGAAACCGGATTATTCAGCTTATATGAGAATAAGAAAAGCCAAAAAAGGGAAAGCGGTCGTTACCATCAGGCGATCAGCATGCTCAGGCTGTCATAATATTGTGCCATCTCAAAGACAATTAGAGATAAGAAGAAACAATAGACTTTTCTTTTGTGAATATTGCGGAAGAATTCTTGTTTCCCCTGAAATATCAGAAAAATCAGAGAATTAAAACTAATCGTTAGGTATAGGCAAATCTGATTCTTCTTTAACTGCCTGAATATTAACAAAACTTATATCTGCCCATCATAATTTTCTGCTGCTTTAGTCAGCTCAATTTATTATATTAAATAAACTAAGAAGTTATTTGTTAAACTTTATTAATTAAATATTTAAAAGATTTATACATAACGAATTTTTTCGTATAATCTAAACTTTTTAGAGTAAAAGCGTAGCTCAATTCGGGCAATTGCCCCGCCTCTGGCGGGGAGGAAAGTCCGAACTTCGCAGAACAGGGTGCCGGGTAACACCCGGGCGTTAAGGGAACAATCCCTTACACGACGGAAAGTGCCACAGAAAATATACCGCCCCACCTTGGCGGGGTAAGGATGAAACGGCAGGGTAAGAGCCTACCGCAGTAATGGTAACATTATTGGCATGGTAAACCCCACCCGAAGCAAGGTCAAATAAGGGAATCTATTTCTCTTAACAAAGAAAGAAAAGTAGTTCTGCTTTTGAATGGTTCCCGGGTAGACCGCTAAAGCCTTGTAGTAATACAAGGATCAGATAAATAATTGCCGTCCCGCCTTGGGTGGGATACAAAATTCGGCTTATAGAATTGAGCTATGCTTTTGTTCTTTAATCTCTTAAAAATATATGTTGAAATGCCGTTGGAAGTTACATGAGATTCAGGATGATTTCACTGTAAAGTCTTTAGCGGATGCACTTAATGTTTCTGAGGTTTTAGCCCGGCTGCTGGTTATCAGGGATATCGGCAGTTTTTTAGAGGCAAAAGCATTCTTCCGTCCCTCAATCGATTCTCTCTACGATCCTCTTCTGATGGATGGAATGAACATAGCTACAATGAGGGTGATTAATGCTCTCACTGAAAATGAAAAAATTTGTATTTACGGAGATTACGATGTAGACGGAACATGCTCTACTGCTCTTCTTTATCTTTTCCTGAAAGAACTCGATGCCAATGTTAATTTCTATATCCCGAAACGATTAACAGAAGGTTACGGATTATCTACCGCCGGGATTGATTATGTCAAGAGCATAGGAACTTCTTTATTAATATCCGTTGATTGTGGTATAACGGCTATTGAGGAAACTGATTATGCAAATAAGTTGGGTATTAATGTAATAATCTGCGACCACCATCAACCAAAGGAAACTTTACCCAATGCAGTAGCCGTACTCGACCCATTAAAACCTTCTTGTAACTATCCGTTTAAATATTTGTCTGGTGCTGGGATTGCATTTAAGCTTGCTGTCGGAATTGCAGATAGAATTGGGAAAAGAATTCTTCCTCTAAAGTATCTTGATCTCGTTGCACTGGCGGGAGCTGCAGATATTGTTCCCCTTATAGACGAAAACAGAATACTTGTAAGAGAAGGTTTAAACCTTATAAATGATATGCCTCGTCCCGGAATAGAAGCTTTAATTGAAAGTGCCGGATTATTAGCAGGCAATCTTACAACAGGACAAATTGTTTTTACTATTGCACCAAGAATAAATGCCGTGGGGCGATTAGGAGATGCACACAGGGCAGTTGAGCTTCTGATAACAAATAATAAACAAGAGGCGCTTCAGCTTGCCCAGGTCCTGGAAACAGAAAATTATCAGCGAAGAAAAATTGATGTTGATACTTTCGATACAGCATTAGATCTTGTTGAAAACTCGCTCGATCTTCAAAATGAACTTGCAATAATATTACATAACAGTGAGTGGCACCCCGGCGTAATAGGAATTGTTGCTTCAAGATTAGTGGAGAAATATTACAGACCAACTATTATGCTTACAACTGTAGATGGTGTGGCAAAAGGATCAGCGAGAAGTATTTCAAACTTTAACATTTATGAAGCGCTCCAAAAATGTGATGATATTCTTCTTCATTTTGGCGGTCACCAGGCAGCAGCTGGTTTAGCTGTAGAGATTGACAAATTGAGTGAATTCAAAAGCCGTTTTAACCGGATTGTAAAAGAATCTCTTCAGGAAGAGAATCTTTTACCGGAGATTCATATTGATTCCAAATTAAAATTCTCTGAAATAACTTATAAATTCCTTAAGATACTAAACCGGTTTTCTCCTTTTGGCCCGGGAAATATGAGACCTGTTTTTCTCAGTGAGAATGTAAAAGTTGTGAATGCACCTAAAATCGTTGGCACCAATCATATCGTTGTTCCTTTTATGCAGGAAGGTTGTGAAAAAGTTTTTGACAGTATCGGGTTTAACATGGGAGATTACTATGAAGTCCTAACTAAGAATGGTTCCCAAATAAATATAGTATACACAATAGATAAAACTTCAAAAGACGGGAGAGTTTTTCCGCAATTCAAGCTTAAAGATATCAGAACAAAAGTAGAGGAGTTAGTTTAAATGTCCGGTCATTCAAAGTGGGCTACAACTAAAAGAAAAAAAGCTGTAATTGATGCCAAGCGTGGTAAAATGTTTACCAAACTTATTAAAGAAATTACTATTGCCGCCAGGGAAGGTGGCGGCGATCCCGCCGGTAACCCAAGATTAAGACTCGCAGTTGATAACGCAAAATCAGCTAATATGCCACAGGATAATATTGAAAGAGCAATAAAGAAAGCCACGGGCGAACTAGAGGGTGTTACTTACCACGAATTCACTTACGAGGGTTATGCCACAGGGGGAATTGCTTTGCTTGTCGAAGTGGCAACTGATAATAAAAACAGGACTGTTGCAGAAGTACGGCATCTTTTTTCGAAGGGAGGCGGAACTCTCGCTGAAACCGGCTCTGTCGCGTGGATGTTCCAGAGAAAAGGAATTATCACTCTACCCAGGCAAGAGAAAACTGAAGATGAAATATTGGAAATTATTTTAGAGGCTGGGGCAGATGACCTCCAGACAGAAGATGATTATTATGAAATACAAACTTCAATTGAATCCTTTGAGCCTGTAAGAAGGGCACTCGCAGAGAAGAAAATTGATATTGAAAATGCCTCGCTTCAGTGGGTTGCACAAAATTTGGTACGGGTATCTGGTGAAGATGCGGAAAAAGTTATAAAACTTATCGAGGCGCTTGAAGAATGTGAAGACGTACAGAATGTTTATTCCAATTCCGATTTTGATGAAGAAACTATAAGTAAATCAGTCTAAGATTAATGATTATTTTTGGCGTAGACCCTGGGACGAATCTAACCGGTTTTGGAATTATCAAGCAAACAGGAAATAATTTTGCTCTCGTTAAAAACGGACTGATAAAACTTAACGTAAAAAAATCCCTCTCCGAAAAACTTGTTATTATCTACGATGAACTAAAAAGTTTACTTAAATTTTATAAACCCGATGAGTTTGCAATTGAAACTGCCTTCTACGGAAAGAATGTTCAATCAGCTATGAAAATAGGATATGCAAGAGGAGCGGCTATACTTGCTGCGGCTCATTGTAAAATACCGATGAGCGAATATTCGCCAAGGGAAATAAAAAAATCTATTGTCGGCAGAGGTGGTGCTTCAAAAGAGCAGGTTTCTTTTATGATAAAAACATTGCTTGCAGCTAAAGAAATAAAAATGAAATATGACGAATCCGATGCTCTTGCTGTTGCGTTGTGCCATGCTTTCAGAATGGGCAATCATAAAAAACGAAGTACTGATTGGAAAGCTTTTGTTGAACAATTTCCGGATCGTATAGTTAATACGTAATTTAAAGATCAAAAGATTTAAAAATTGAAAGATTAATTTTAAATATACGGGGGTAAAAATGAAAGTTGCATCGTTCGAGGATTTAAAAGTTTGGCAGGATACAAGAGATTTTGTTAAATCAATATATGAGATAGCCACAACAGATTCTTTTAAAAAAGATTATGGACTAAAAGATCAGATTCAAAGAGCTGCTGTTTCAATTATGAATAATATTGCAGAAGGTTTCGAAAGAAATAACAATAAGGAGTTCATTACTTTTTTAAAATATTCTAAGGGGTCGGCTGGTGAAGTTAGATCTACTTTATGTTGCTTTAGATTTGAATTACATTTCGAAAGCTTATTTTAACAAAAACTATGAGTTGGCAATTAATATAATCACGCAGCTTTCTAATTTTATAAAATACTTAAGAAAAAATATTATATAAGAAAAAGTTACAAGGCTTCATCATTTATAACTGTAATCTTTCAATCTTTTAATCTTTAAATTTTTCAATCATTTTATGATCGGCTTTTTAAACGGCAGCATAATTTCAATAAAACCAACTAAACTCCTATTAGATGTAAATGGTGTTGGTTATTTGGTTAATATTTCAATAAACACTTTTGAAAATATTTCTGATAAAAAAGAAATTTCTTTACACATTTATACAAGTGTAAAAGAAGATTCTATTACTCTCTTTGGCTTTTATTCTGAAACGGAAAAAGAAATGTTTGAGCTTCTTATAAGTGTAAGTGGAATAGGACCAAAACTCGCTTTGAATGTTTTATCAGGTATCCAGGTCGATGATCTCAAAACCGCAATTGAAGCAGGCAATATTTCAAGGATAGTTGCCATACCGGGCGTTGGAAGGAAAACTGCTGAGAGGGTCGTTCTTGAATTAAGAAGCAAAGTTGATAAAATAATTGAAATGGAATCCAGGGGGGATTCCTACAGCATTAAGAGCGAAGCGGTTTCTGCTCTTACAACATTGGGCTATAATTATAAAACTGCTGAAAGTGCCGTAAGGGATATCCTAAGCTCAGCGAAAGATATTTCTCTTGAGGAATTGATTAAAAAAGCTTTGGGAAATTTAAATAAGTAATTGATAGTTTGTCAGGTTTTATAATTATACTACATCACACTCCAATTTTGCTATCCCGGTTATTTCCGCATTAAGCTTGTCTTCTCTGTTCACTTTGCTTACTCCCGCGGGCGTTCCTGTAAAAACAAGGTCTCCTTCTTCTAATGTCATTATAGATGAAATATATTCAACAAGTTGTGCCGGATTAAAGATCATTTTACTTAGTTGATCTTTTTGCTTAATAACTCCATTAACGGAAAGAGAAATTTCTTCACTCAATGTAAGCATATAGTTTTCTTTTAACATAAAATCCGAAATTACAGCAGAAGTATCAAAACATTTTGCAATTGTCCAGGGATGCCCCTTCTTCTTAAGTTGATTTTGAATATCACGGAGAGTCATATCGAGTCCAACTCCATAACCTGAAATTGCTGCTTCTGCTTCAAATAAATTTACATTCTTTGTTTTCTTTCCAATTAAGACAACAAGCTCAACCTCATGATGCATTTCAGTTGAAAAAGAAGGATAAATAATTTTATCACCGGAGAAAATTAAAACCGATGACGGCTTAAGAAATATAAGCGGCTTTTCTGTAACTTCGTTTCCTAGTTCTTTTGCATGTTCAACGTAGTTCCTGCCAACGCAAACAATTTTACCAACTGTATATTCTTTATCGCTGTTTTGTATTTTTATTTTTTTCAAGTGAATAGTCTTTAAATAATTTGTTTTTCAATCTATAAACTACGAACAACCTATAAAAAACAAAACTGTTCACTAACCTTCATGGTTTCGAGTTCTAAACACGTTGCTACCCTTGAAGGTTCTTGTCTATGTTTTTTGCTTTTTCTTTGTTGCGGCAGGAAAAAGTATGTTGTTAAGTATTAAACGGTAGCCGGGTGAATTTTTATATAGAGTTAAATCTGTCGGAGGATCTCCTACTGCATGCTGATAATCTTCGGGATCGTGACCACCGTAAAAAGTAAAAGTTCCCCTGCCGAAATTTCCGTGAATATATTTGACCTGGTCTGTCCCATTTCTTTCTGCTAAAGTTATAACTGATTTCTTAATCAGTTCCTTCCTGAACAATGTTGTTTGTCCCATAAAACCGCGGATAACATTCACATGATCCTGGGTAAGCATAGTAGGAACAGGATCATACTTTGCTGAAAACTCGAATAGTGTAAAATAATCGTTATCGAAATTACCGATTTCTAAAGGCTGAATATCGATATCGCTATATTCATAAACATAAGGATTCATTTCCAGCTTAAAATTTTCAAAAGCCAGTGTGTTTGAAAAATCCAGTTTTTCCTGTGCATTCGGATCGGCAGCATCTCCGTCAAACATAGTAGCACATATATCAACATCTTTTGCTGCAAGAGAAATATCGTAGGAATCCGTTGCCGAGCACATAGCAAAAAGGAATCCGCCCTGTGCAATATAATTTTTTATTGTTAATGAAACCGCTTTCATCATATCTGAAACTTTTTTAAAGCCGTTTTTCTTTGCACCATTTTCATATTGCATTTGCTGATCGATGTACCACTGGGCATTTGAAAAGCTTGCATAAAATTTGCCATACTGACCCGTAAAATCCTCATGGTGAAGATGAAGCCAATCGTAATTTTTAAGATCGCCGCGCAGTATTTCATCGTTCCAGATTTTATCATAAGGAACCTTTGCATACTCGAGAGCAAGTGTAACCGCATCGTCCCATGGTTGAAAGCCTGGCGGTACAAACACAGCAATCCTCGGTGCCTTTTCAAGTCTTACCACGTCCATATTATTCCCTTCGTCCTGCACTTCTGCATAAATAGTAACCGCTTCCGAAGATGATATAATATCGAATGAAACTCCTTCAATTCTGCATTCAACAGCGATTTTATCTGAATAGTCTATCATAAAAGAACCGCCCCTGTAGTTCAGCAACCAGTCCGCTTTAATTCCATTTGTAAGCGCATGGAAAGTAATTCCATAAGCTTTAAGATGATCGGCTTGCGTTAAATCCATGTAGATTAGGATTTTGGATTGAGAGAAGGAAGATATGCAGCTTAGTATTAAAACTAATATGGTTTTTCTAAACATTTCAAATCTCAAATTTCAAATCTTTTTCTAGACAGTAACAAAAACAATTTTTAAAAAAATAAATCCGCTAAACAATCCGAATATTATGACCATTTAACGGAAATAAAATATTATCTAAGCGGATTTTCTATCGCTTTCAAGATAGATTGGCTCTGAACCTTCGGCAATTACATCTTTAGTAATGATGCACTTCTCAATTTTATCTTTATTGGGCAGGTCAAACATTATATCAAGCATAAATTCCTCAACTATAGAACGAAGTGCCCTTGCGCCTGTCTTTCTCACAATTGCTTTTTCAACAATCGCTTCAATTGCAAAAGGATCAAACTCAAGTTCAATGCCTTCCATCAGGAAGAGTTTTTTATACTGCTTAAGAATCGCGTTCTTGGGCTCTACAAGAATACTTTTAAAAGCCTCTTTAGATAATGCGTGCAGCGGAGCCGTAACCGGCAGTCTTCCTATTAATTCGGGGATTAAGCCGAAACGAAGAAGATCTTCCGGCAGAACATATTTAAGAAGATCCTCGTCCCTGTTTTTTTCGCCAATATCAGAAATAAAGCCCATTTTATTTTTGTTGATACGCGACGCAATGATCTTTTCAATTCCTTCAAAAGCACCGCCGACAATAAAAAGAATATTTTTTGTATTAACATTAATCAAGCTTTGCTCGGGATGTTTCCTTCCTCCTTTAGGGGGAACGCCTGCCACTGTGCCCTCAAGAATTTTTAACAAAGCCTGCTGAACTCCTTCACCTGAAACGTCCCTTGTTATTGATGCACTTTCACTTTTCCTTGCAATCTTATCAATCTCATCAATATAAACTATGCCTCTTTGAGCCCGCTCAAGATTATAATCGGCAGCTTGTAAAAGATGCACAAGTACTGTTTCAACATCGTCACCGACATAACCTGCTTCGGTTAGAGTTGTAGCATCGGCTATTGCAAAAGGAACATCAAGTATCTTTGCAAGAGTCTGAGCAAGTAATGTTTTGCCCACTCCTGTCGGCCCAATAAGAAGAATATTGCTCTTTTCAATTTCCACATCATCAAGCTCAAAAAATGATGACTTGGTGTTGATCCTTTTATAATGATTATAAACAGCAACCGATAAAACCTTTTTAGCCCTATCCTGCCCGATTACATATTCATCGAGATTTTTCTTGATCGAAGCCGGAGTATGATGCTGAAAGCCTTTCGGCTTTATGTTGTTAAATGCGGCAAGATTATTTCTCAGGATATCAACACTGCTTCCAATGCAAATATCACATATATAAACATCGGGCCCGGCAATCATGCTTCCTACTTCGCTCCCATCCCTGCCGCAAAAGGAACATTTTACAATTCTTTGATTCTGTTTTTTAGCCATTCAAAACCTTAGCTTACTTTATTTCTTATTTTAATTATTTCCTCTCTTGTCATATCAAGATATAAGGAGTTAGGGAATTTTGCAAGCAGGCTCTCATACATCTCAAGTGCTTTTGTATCATCTTTCATGCCATATTGATAGATTCTGCCTAATAAATAAAGCGCTTTATCTGCATAAATATTTTGCTCCTTCTCGTCCAAAATTTCCTGCAAAATTGAAATAGATCTTTCATAATTATCCAGGGCTAATTCTGTCTCAACCTCTTTAAGACGAGCTCTGTACCGCAGAACAAAACTCCTTTCATCTGATGCAATTTCACCAAATATGGCTGAAGCTTCCTTATATTCTCCCCGGGTTGTCATTAAATCTCCCCTGGCAAATAATAAGAGATTAGACGAATCATTTAATGTTGTGTTCAATAAAAGGGAAAGTTCAATAGCATCGTTGGCAATGTTATCTTTAAGGTTATTAAGAATCTCACGAAGTAGATTTTTAGCAGAAGAGAAATCTCCGCGATAAAAATTTACCTTTGCCAGTTCGTACCTTGCAAGATTTATTTTTTCTTCGCCAACTCCTTTATTATTTATCACCTTTAAAAGATCCTTTTCTGCAGAAGCAAAATCGTTTCCAAGAATATTAATATTAGCAAGTTCACAGTATGCATCAAAAACAAATTTAGAAACAGGATATTCTTTAACAATACGATTAAAATATTTTTCGGCATATAAATTATCATACTGTTTATACAAAAGAATTCTGCCGATTCTTAGCAGTGCTTCGCTTGCAATCTCCGAACGAGGGTATTGATTTACTAATTCACTATAGGATGTTATAGCCTTTTCAATATTTACATTATCAATTATCTTTATTTTGTAAAAAGGTTTCCATGAATTATCATTAACAGCAGCTTCTCTATTCAGGGTTTCTTCCAGGGTCTTTGCGTATCCAAGCTTGGCTGGGGAAACAAACGGAGAGTTCGGGTGGCGTTCGACCAGTTCATTATAAACTCTGGCTGCAAGTTCAAATTGTTTTTCGGAATAAGCAAAGTTTGCAAAGTTATACAAATCGGACCCCTCGTTCTTCTGGGTCTTGTCTGCCTCAAGATAAATTTCAAATGCTTCTTCAAACCTGCCATCTTCCATATAAAGTCTGGCGAGCAGGTAATCAATAGCTACGATATTTTTCTCCCTGCTTTCTTTTACAACATCGATTGTTTGTGAAAGTGCATCGGGCTTTTTGATGTAAGAGAGAATTCTCGATTCAACAACCTGGTACTGGTTTGAATTGGAAGAAATTATTTCACAATATTCTCTTGCTGCATCTTTAAATCTCATCGTTAAAGAATAAATACCTGCAAGATCGTAAGAAAACATACCAGGATCATCCGCAACTTTTTTCCCTTTATAGAGATATTCAATTGCTTTTTCAAACGACCTTCGTTCAATAGCATAGTTTGCAATTGTGCGGCAGTTAAGCTGGTTACCAGGAAATTTTTGAATGGCTTTATCCCAGGTATCGAAGGCTTTGTTTTCTTCTCCCTTCATGTAATATGTTTTCCCCAACAGCCCATAAAGATTAATGTCATTTCCATTTATTTTTAGCCTGCTCTCGATTATACTAATTGAGTTATCATATTCCTTTAGCTGAAGATAAACTCTGTTCAGTGCATCGAAGTATTGAAGGTTTGAAGGAATATCTCCATATAATTCTTCATATATCTGTTTTGCTTTTTGAAATTCACCGGATTGTTCAAAATTCTGCGCAAGCAGAAAACGGTTCACCAAATCCTGCTGAGTAAAAGCAAATGGAACTGATATTATAAAAATTAGAAATGCTCTCTTTACCATATTCAAACTTACCAATTTTTAAACTGGTTATTCAAGGGAGAAATGTGGAGTGATTATCAACAATATGTTCCGGACTGTCTGTCAAAAAAAATCCCAGTATCTGTAATAAAAGATGCTTTAAATATCGGAATGTTCCTGCTCACAGGGAATTTTTTTTAGTAAGAATGAGAAGTAATAATTAAAAGACCGGTAATTTATGATAAGAGGTGAGGTTCACCTTTAAGGTGAGCCTCACTTATAAAACTCAATACCAGATATGAAATTGAATTAACGCAGCATCGTTTTCTATGCCTGGATCTTCCATTTGTAACCTGTACTGCGGACGAATTTCAATAAAGCTATAGGGAAATATTTCAAAGCCAATTACTAACCTTGTTAGTTCATCTTTGTCAATATCGGAGTTGGGGTCAAATCGATCGAATCTTACGACTGCTTCAAGTCCCTTTATAACCCTGTATGCCACTTCAACCATCATTGCAGTAGAAGCAGAATCTTTCTTTATATAATCGTTGGCTATATCAAACTCACCCATTATAGTAAAATCCCCGAAACCAAATCCCGCATAACCACCATACATATTTACAACGGGCGTTACTGCGCTCTTTTTGAAAGTAGCAAACGAACCGCCAAAAAATAAAGCTGCTTCATCTCCAATTGTAGGTTGTATTTTAAGATTTGCCGTATAAACAGGGTCAACCTGGAATAACAGCCGGGAGGGATTTCCGGCACTTGCCGTTAGAAAAGCAAAATCATCAAAATAGACCCCGAGCTCAATTCCACTTTCAGTATAAGCCGGATTATAAATCAAACCCGAAACTGAGTTGGTAACAAGTCCTAAGTCTCCACCTCTTGTATAAGCAGTATGGTCATCCAGTCTTATTCCATAATTTGGTTGAAATGTTCCTCCTTTTATATAACTATCATTTGGCAGAATACGAGCAACTCCGTAAGCCTCCCAGATTGCCTGTACAAAATCATATCGTGTAAACACATTTATCTTTTCCGAAAGATCAATGTTTGTATATAATGAACCAGTCATTCTTTGGAAATCGATTCTCTTTTTATCTTCAGTTATTATAAGCAACGCTTGCCCTCTCAAATCAAGTCCAAATTGTATATTTTCTCCAATCTTATTGCTCATTTCAAAATCTTCATCCGTAGTTTGCATCGGAAGAACATTCTTACCGAATCCCCAACCACCCCTGTTACGCATATCGCCGCCTGTCGGATTAACATGACAGCCGGAACAATCTCCGCCGCCGCCTCTTAAGCTGAACCTGGGTAATGCATTTCCTTCAGATAAGCAAATAATTATCAGCAATAATACAAATGCTTTAAGTTTCATATTGCCCTCGGAGTTTATTATTAAAGTTAAATAAATAAAAAATCATCTAGTAAACAACAAAGAATCCGAATACTAGTAATATAACGTTCAAAAAAGTGCCAAAAGATAAACTATATTTTCTTCATGCATATAAACATCCCACATTTAAGTAGTATTTTACATTGATAAAGAATTCATTCTTTCATAGCTTTGACGCAATTATATTCAATAAATGATGAAAAAAGTTTTAATTCTTGGCTCAACAGGTTCGATAGGTATAAACACACTGGACGTAATAAAAAAACATCCCGATAAATTCTCTGTATCTGCCCTTACAATAAATACACGCATTGATCTCTTAATACCCCAGATAAACGAATTTAAGCCTGAACTTGTGGTGGTTACCAATGAATCTGCCGCTGAAAGATTACGTGAAAACTTAAGCATCAACTGCAAGGTTCTCTCCGGAGTCAAGGGTCTCGTTTATGCTGCTGCAAATTGTGAATACGATATTCTTCTTGGTGCAATGGTAGGATTTGCCGGTCTTCTGCCTACAATAGAAGCTGTTAAAAGAGGAAAAAGAATAGCGCTGGCAAACAAAGAAACTTTAGTAGTTGCGGGCGAGTTAATTACAAAACTCGGCAGGGAATATAACTCTGAAATAATCCCCGTTGATTCCGAACATAGCGCAATTTATCAATGTCTTGTTGGTGAAAAAGCCGAAGAGGTTGAAAAACTTATTTTAACTGCATCCGGCGGACCGTTCTTTAAAAAGCAAAAAGGCGAATTAAATAATGTTACCGTAAAAGAGGCTCTGGCTCACCCGAACTGGAAGATGGGAGATAAAATCACAATTGATTCGGCATCACTGATGAATAAAGGGCTTGAAGTTATCGAAGCACGCTGGCTCTTCGGATTACCAAAAGAAAAAATCGATGTGGTAATACATCCCCAATCAATAATTCATTCAATGGTTGAATTTATTGACGGGTCTGTCAAAGCTCAGCTTGGTGTGCCGGATATGAGGTTGCCCATTCAGTATGCACTATCCTTTCCGAAAAGACTGGAAAATGATTTTCCAAAAACCGATTTTGCAGCTATCAAAGAACTAACATTTTTTGAACCGGATATGGAAAAATTCCAGTGTCTTAAGCTCGCATATAATGCTCTTACTGCCGAAGGTACGGCTCCATGTATTCTCAATGCAGCAAACGAGGTTGCTGTTAAAGGATTTTTAGAAGGCGATATAGCCTTTTCCAAAATACCGGTGATAATTGATAAAGCACTGGAAACAATTGAAAACCACACCTCACCAAATCTCGAAACGATAATTGAGTGTGATAAAATGACACGGAAATTTGCTGAAGAACTTATTTAGCGGAGGTATTCCCTATATCTTTACCGGCATTTATTTTGACTAAATAGAATTTTTTAACCCAGATCTACAGGAGTATTCTTTAATGGACTATGTAATTTATTTTGCTATAACTATAGGGATTTTAGTCTTTGTTCATGAATTTGGACATTTTGCTGCTGCCAAATTATGCGGAATGCGAGCAGATGTTTTCGCAATTGGTTTCGGCAAACGTCTCTTCGGATGGAATAAAATTAACAGATTCACATTCGGAGAATTACCGAAAGACTACGACGGACAGGGAAACACCGATTACAGGTTATGCCTTCTACCTTTGGGGGGTTATGTTAAAATTTCCGGCATGGTTGATGAAAGCATGGATGTGGATTTTGCAGATAAGGAACCGCAGCCTTATGAATTCAGAGCTAAGCCTGCCTGGATGAAAGCTATCGTAATTACTGCGGGCGTATTTATGAATCTTCTTCTTTCACTATTAATTTTTTGGGGCGTAAACTTTTTCCAGAGCAAACAGATAACTAAAACAACAACTATAGGATACGTACTTCCTGAAAGTGCTGCCGATTCCATAGGATTCAATTCTGGTGATAAAATTATTGCAGTTAACGGAGAAACCGTAGATAACTGGGAAGAACTTACTTCAGAACTTTTCATAAATACGTTAGGTCAGGATCTTAACATTAAGGTTCTACGCAATGAACAAAGCATATCGCTCTTTGTGCCTCGTTCTATGATACCGGAAGAAACTTCTGAAAGATTTCTTCTGCCTGAAGGACTAAGCAGACCAACCATAAACGCGGTTATGGAAAATTCACCTGCGTCAAAAGCCGGAATTCTTGCCGGGGATACTTTCTTAAAAATTGATAACGTTCCTGTTTACACAAGTTACCAGACAACTAACATTATAAAGAGTAATAAAGAAAAAAGCATCCCGGTTCTTTTAGCAAGAGACAATGACACGCTTAACTTATCTGTTAAACCGGGTGCAGACGGGATAATCGGGGTATCCATCGGACATAATTTTACCGGAAGAATTGATTACGAATCACGTGGCTTCTTTGAATCATTTTACTACAGCTGGTTAGATATTATAAAAATGACAAATCTAACCTTTAGTATGTTTGGTAAAGTTATTGGTGGTAAAGTAGAATTTAAGAAGGCATTCGGTGGTCCCATTAAAATCGCACAGTATGCAGCTCGCTCTGCCGATACAGGTATTTTAAGTTTTCTCTACTTCCTTGCTTTGTTAAGCTTAACGCTCGCGATAATTAATATACTTCCTTTCCCCGTCCTTGATGGCGGTCATTTACTGATAATTTTCATTGAAAGGATCTTCAGAAAGGAAATTCCTCTTAGGGTTAAAGTTGCAATACAAAATACTGGCTTTGTTATTCTTCTCCTACTCATGGCATTTATCATTTACAACGATATATCAACCCTCTAATTGTTATTTGGTAGCACAGATTGGTAATCTTCCTTTCTGTGCTACGGATTTTTTCCTAACTTAACCTTCTATCCCCAAATAATTCCTTTAATAAAAAAGTAATTATTCTTTCGGTTTCTTTCGGCTAATTTTATAACCCCGAAGTACTTGTTCGGGGTCTAATATAAATATTAGTACGATTTTCTTTTAGCAACGATAAGATTATATTAACAATGTTATATGTTTCAAAAGGATGGAATGAAGGAGATTATTTCGGCAAAGATAATCCTTCGTTTAGCGACGTGATAAATAAAAAAGAAAGAATCGACAGAACACGGTTATACTGGATATGCCAAATATCCGGGTGGTCATTTTATGCTCTGATCAATATTGCTTTTATTACGGCATTCGACAGTTTCAACTGGCAAAAATCAATATTAGCCATAGTTCTCTGCGGCATCGGTTTATGGCTCACTAATCTTTACCATAATTATATTAAACGTAAGAATTGGGTTGAACTATCATTAAAAAAATTAATCCCGAGAATTTTTATTGCAAGTATTGTAATAGGAATAACTCTGTTTTTATTCCTTCTTGTTTCCAACTTAATATTCGGGATTTATGAACCCATAAGATTTAAGCTTGCATCGGTACTCATAGGAATTTTTAATTACAGCAGTGTAATGCTTTTATGGTCTCTGATTTATCTCTCATTCAATTACTTCGAGAATTATAAAAAAGCCGAGATCGAGTCCCTTATCTGGGAAAATGCAGTAAAAGAATTTGAACTACGAACATTGCGCGCACAGCTTAATCCTCATTTTATGTTTAACGCTCTAAACAGTATAAGAGCTCTTATTAAAGATGAACCGTCTAATGCTCAAACAGCAGTAACAAAACTTTCGAACATACTGAGGTATTCATTAAAAATAGAGAGAACGGAAATGGTTCCGCTCGAAGAAGAAATGCGCGCCGTTGCAGATTATCTTGCTTTGGAAAAAATTCGCTTTGAAGAGAGGCTTAAATACATTCTTAAAGTTGATCCTCAATCAGAAAGGATTGAAATTCCTCCTATGATGGTACAAACCTTAGTAGAAAATGGAATCAAGCATGGTCTTTCACAAAGCACAAAAGGAGGAGTAATAACTATAGAATCCGTAGTGGAAGATTCTACGCTCCATATAAAAATTAAAAACACGGGACAAATTGATTCTAACGAACTAAAAGTCTCAACTGGTTTTGGAATAAATAATACGAAGCACCGATTGAGCCTTCTTTACGGAGAGAAAGCTCTTTTTACAATTTCAAATCAAAATGAAAACGAAGTTCTTGCAGAACTTGTAATTCCAACTGGAGGAATAAAAAATGAAAGCTTTAATAGTAGATGACGAGAGATTAGCAAGGGTTGAACTAAAAAGACTTCTTCAACCTTTTAAAGATATAAACGTTGTGGGGGAAGCAGTAAATGTAGAAGACGCCCTGGAAAAAATAACTCAATTAAGCCCCGATCTTATCTTTCTCGATATTCAAATGCCGGGCAAAAGCGGGTTTGATCTTCTTGAAGAACTTGATAGTGTACCCACCGTTGTTTTTACTACAGCTTATGATGAATATGCATTAAAAGCTTTTGAATATAATGCAATGGATTATTTGCTGAAACCTATCGAACCTAAAAGATTAGAGGAAACCGTTAAAAAACTTATTGAGCAGGGGAAAAAAGAATCGTACAGTGCCGACAATACTAAAACATTAACCGAAAAAGATCAGGTTTTTGTTAAAGATGGGGATAGGTGCTGGTTCGTTAAGCTGGAAACTGTAAGATTGTTTGAGTCTGAGGGGAATTACGTGCGTCTTTTCTTTGACGAAAACAAACCCCTTATCCTGAGAACACTTAACTATCTTGATGAAAGACTTGATAGTAAATCATTCTTCCGTGCAAACAGAAAACATATTATCAATCTTAAATGGGTCGAGAATATTGAAACATGGTTAAACGGGGGTCTTCTTGTAAAGCTTAAAGGCGGACATAAAATTGAGATATCACGCAGGCAGGCTATTAAGTTTAAAGATAGATTGAGTCTATAAGTTATTGGGTTATTTAGTTACTGAGTTATTAAGTTGATGGGATTAGAACCAACAAGAGCTTAATTACCAAATCGCCTATTAACCTAATAACTTATTAACTATATTACTCATTAACTTAACCTCAATTAAACAATTCCCAGGCTATTCCAAAGCGAATTCCTCTTCCTCTCATCGGATAATAAGGAACAATAAAATATTTTTTGTCTAATAGATTTTCCCAAGAGAAATAAACTATCGCCACTTTCTTTATTATGCCGGCAAGTGTAAAATCAAACTGGGAAGCAGATTCAAACTTATCTGATTCAAAATCATAATATTTAAAAACAAACCCGGTTTTTAAATCAAGGTTTTGATTAAAGAGAATGTCTTTATAAAAGATGCCGCTGTTTAAATGCATTTTGATTTCGGATGTGAAAGAATTCTCATCCTTTTTATAGGAGTTGTAATTGAATCCTCCCTCAAAGCCAAATTTCCAGAAGTCATAATTAAGATTTAAAGAAACTCCCGTAAGGTCTCCCGATGATGAGCCTAACATATTGAAAGAGGGCATTAACATATCGGGAAAAAGTTCATATGATATCATCAGATTTTTCTTATTATAAAATTTTACGTTTGCAAAAAGATCTTTATAACTTATTCTGGCTCCAATTTCATTCACATCCGTCTCTAACCCGAAAAAATCGAACTTGCTTATACCGAAATAAAGATCAATCATTTTAAACAACTTTACAGTAAAATCTCCACCGATTCCGTGATAGCTTTTCCCGATACCAGAGTAATTTGTATTCTTATAGAATGCCGACGGAACAATTGTGCTGTCAAGAAAATACATGGTTACTACCGGCGATATAGAAAAAACATTATAGTTGCTTTTAATATTTTGGTCTCCTGTTAAAGTATCGACGTAATAGTATCGTGATTGTCTCCTTTCAAAAACACCGTTAACTTCCAGATGTATTCCTTCCGTAGAATACTCTTGTCTTAAAGCAGTTCCCCACGTAAAACTTTTTATTTCATCTTTTGATACTATTCCCGAATAATTTTCTTTAACTGAATGATAGTAAAAATTTAAATCGGAATTAAAATCGCCAAAGCTGCCGAGCATTCTTAAACCAAGTTTATCCAGGTTAACTTCCTGTTTTAACGCAGGATAAATAACGGGAGCAGTAAATGGTTCGTAAAGGATACTATTAATATCATCTGTTACTTTCGCTATGCTGTCAACATCAACTCCGCCGTTAAGCCCGAGTTCCGAGTTTACCAAAGAATAAGAGCCAATAAAATTAATTTTGTTTGATAGAAAATATTTCAATTTAAACTTTGCCTGCCAGATGCTGAAATCACTGTCGGTATATGTGCTGTCGAACTTCCTGTTGGTAACATCAAATGTAAAATTTAATTTATTAAACAGGGTGGTGTTAAAAATCCCATCAAAGAATGCTTCCCCGTCAGGACCCTCGTAATATTTTATTCTTGTGTACGGGGCGGGGGTAAGAAAATCCTTTTCTATAAAATTAACAGCGGAAATATAATTATCGGGTCCATAAAGGAATCCCCTTGGCAAAGGGAGAATTTCTATTGAATCAATTAATTCATTCTGAATAAAATTCAGATCGAGAATATTCGTGTAACGGTTGTTATTAAGAATCCCATCTGAGAAAAAGCCAATGTCTCCAACCCTGTTTCCGTAAAGAGCAAGCTCATTCTGCTGCCCGATTAAACCTTTATCTTTAAGCAAGCTGAATCCTGCTGTCGAGAACAAATCCCCCGTGTACCTGTAACCGAGTTTATTAATTATCTCCCTGTTTGTAAAGAAACTTTCAGGATAAAAAGATTTTTGATACAAAGGATAAAGTGTATCTGCCTGGATATATCCTGTTGTATCGGATGCCAGCGAATCTTTTGAAACAGAAGATAAAGAATCGGAAATTATTTTAATTGTATCCGCCGGTGTAGTATCGGTTTGACGGGCAAAAAGATTTAATGAAATCAAAAAGACTATCGGCAAGAAAAATTTCATTCAATAAATCTGTTGTAATATTTAAAATCAAAAAGGAAAATATAGAATTAAAGTCTAAGCTACAAAAAAAGAACCGGTTTCGGGCAATAAAATCAGATATAAAATGAAATCCCCAAAAGAAAAATTTTTAATTATTAAGCAGAAAATCATTTTGTTTAAGTGAAATAATATTTATTTTCACAAAGGAATTAATAACAAACTAAACAGAGAGGTAAATAATGGCAGACATCAAAGCAATGACCAAAGCACAGATTGTGGAACATCTTGCAAGCAAAACCGACACCACAAAAAAAATTGCCAACCAGTTTCTTGAAGAGTTAAGCAAACTCGCTTACAAGGAGGCAAAGAAATCTTTTACTCTCCCGGGAATTGGTAAACTTGTTGTCGTTAACCGGAAGGAAAGAATGGGAAGAAATCCTGCTACCGGTGAACAGATTTTGATCCCTGCAAGAAAAGCTTTGAAGTTCAGAATAGCTAAACATGCAAAGGACGCTGTTCTAAAGTAATTACAAAGTAATTCTTTTTTTCTTTGAGTGTTTTTTCGTAAAGGGACGGCGAGATATCTCCGTCCTTTTTTATTTACCAGTCTATGTTTATTTTCAACAATCCAAATGAAACTTTTATACTCATATTTAGCCCACTACTGGAAGTTAGTTATACTTGCCCTTGTGCTTGCGGCAGTAAATCAGGTCTTCTCCCTGCTCGATCCTTACATATTTGGAAAACTGATAGATAAGTACGCAACCAAATTCGATCAATATTCTTCCAGCGATTTTTTAAGCGGCATCGGGTTACTTCTCGGTGCTATGGTAGGTGTTGCTTTTGTTTCTCGCGTAGCAAAAAATTTCCAGGATTATTATGTTAATGTCATAACTCAAAGACTTGGTGCAAAAATTTATTCCGATGGTTTAATGCACTCTCTTCATCTTCCTTATTCTTTATTTGAAGATCAGCGGAGCGGGGAAACTCTTGGCAAGCTCCAAAAAGTAAGAACAGATACCGAAAGGCTTATCAACACTTTTGTAAACACGCTCTTTACAACCCTTGTCGGAGTAATTTTTGTTTTTGTTTATTCTATAAATGTTCACTGGCTCATTGCGCCTGTCTTTTTTGCTGCGGTCCCGATACTTGGATTCATCAGTTCACTGTTAAGCAGGAAGATCAAGATAATCCAAAAGGTAATTGTAAAAGAGACGACTGCTCTTGCAGGAACCACAACAGAATCATTAAGAAATATCGAGCTTGTAAAAAGTCTCGGTTTGGGAGAGCAGGAAATAGGAAGATTAAATTCTACAACGGATAAAATTCTTGAACTTGAACTAAAGAAAGTCCGTTACATAAGAAAATTAAGTTTCTTACAGGGAACATCGGTTAACTTTTTAAGAACAAGTATTCTTTTCTTAATGCTTTACCTGATATTTGCCGGAGAAATTCAAATCGGGCAATTTATAACCTTAATGTTCTATTCATTTTTTATTTTTGGTCCGCTCCAAAGTTTAGGCGATGTAATAAATATTTACCGTGAAGCGGAAGTTTCTCTTGAAAATTTTGAAGAAATATTGAAATTGCCAAAGGAAACTAAACCGGTAAAACCTGTTTACCTCGGTAATATTAATTCATTAAAATTTGAAAATGTAAGCTTTCAACATCAGACTTCGAGGACAAGGGCTCTGCAGGAAATTTCTTTTGAAGCAATGAAAGGTGAAACAATTGCTTTTGTAGGTCCATCCGGTTCAGGGAAAACTACTCTTGTGAAACTTCTTGTCGGTCTTTACAAACCGCACGAGGGTATAATTTATTATAACAACATCGAAGCGGAACAAATTGATTTTGATGAATTACGAAATCAAATTGGATTTGTAACCCAGGATACACAATTGTTTTCCGGAACAATAAGGGAAAATCTTTTGTTTGTAAATCCGTCCGCAAACGACGAAGAATGTCTTGAAGTACTTGAAAAAGCGGCAGCACAAAGTTTAATGGCAAGAGCCGATAAAGGTCTCGCTACATTGATAGGCGAAGGCGGAGTTAAAGTTTCGGGCGGAGAGAAACAGAGATTATCTATTGCGCGGGCATTATTACGAAGACCAAACCTGCTTGTTTTTGATGAAGCAACTTCCGCTCTCGATTCTCTTACAGAAGAAGATATTACTGAAACAATAAAGGAAATCTCAGCAAGCCAGCATCTTATTACTATTTTGATTGCTCACAGGCTTTCTACTGTTATGCATGCCGACAGAATTTATGTCCTCGAAAAAGGAAGAATAGTCGAATCAGGTTCTCATGAATATCTTGTTGAGCTTAAAGGATTATATTACGCAATGTGGAGACAGCAGATCGGTGAGAGAGAAAGCGTTGTTGCTAACGGTTTGATAAACAATTCCATGAGTAATTAAATCTTTGCCACTATTTACAGTATAAAAGTTATCCGTTCAAATGAAAAACCTTCTTCTGATATTTCTGACTTTCTTAACGCTTTCATCTGTCTCAATTCCCCAGGAAATAAATGAAATAATCCAACCGGTTCATCTTACTGCGGGAGAGAAAAAAACTTTTCTAATAAGCGACCTCTTTTATTCCGATAAGGAATACCGTGTTACCTTTGATCCCGATAATTCCCTTAAGGTTTTTTATGAAGCAGAAAATGGTCTGGTAGATATAACTTCCCTGAAAGGATCTGATGGCTACGGAGTTCTTCCTTTTTATTTCTACAATAATATTTATCACATTCTTTATAAAACTGAGTTCAGGCAGACCATCTTCTTTTCATACAGACCCACCGAACCGATCAAACAAGTTAATCTGTTTGGCAGTTTTAATGGCTGGAACCGTGAAGATATCTCTATGCCTGATGAAGATGGCGATGGGCTTTACTCAATCGGGATTACTCTTGAACCCGGCAGGTACGAATATAAATTTTATGTTGTTCCGCTCGACAGCAGTGTAAGCAACTTCGAGATGATCGACTCGCTAAACTCAGAAAAAAATCCAAATGGTTTGGGAAGCTGGAATTCAGTTGTCAATGTCAGGCATTTATACACGGGCAAAATTTATCTTCATATTCTTAATTATTCTTATAAAAAAACAAGCACGCTTTTTTCTTTTTATTATGAGTCGGAAACAAATGACAATATAGAAGTAATTGCTTTACTTGATAATAAACTCATTCCACAAAATGTAATAAACATTAAAGAAAGAAAATTTTCTATTGATCTGGCGTCCGGGAAACTGAAAGGGAATAAAACTTTAAGAGTTGCTGTAAATGAAAACGGAAGAGCTTCGAATCTGCAAACAATAATGCTGAAAGACGGAAAGCCTTTGGATAACAAAGATTCTAACAGCGGAACAAGCTGGTATGATTCGATCATCTATTCAATTATTGTTGATCGCTTTTACGACGGCGATACAAGTAATAGCATCCCGGTAAACGATTCTAATGTTCTAAAGCCTGCCAATTATGAAGGAGGGGATATACAAGGAATTATCAATAAGCTTAAAGAAGGATACTTTACTTCTCTTGGGATTAATACACTCTGGATATCTCCTGTTGTCGATAACACTCCGAACGCCTATCGGGAATACCCGGCGCCGCACCGTTATTACACGGGTTATCATGGGTACTGGCCAATCGATCCTGAAAGAGTAGAGGAACGTTTCGGCAATATGGTTCTGCTTAAAAAGATGATCAATATTGCTCACAGAAAAGGAATAAAAGTGCTGCTTGATTTTGTTGCACATCATGTTCACATAGAACATCCTTTCTGGAAAGAACATCGCGATTGGTTTGGCTTTCTTGAGCTCCCGGACGGCAAAAAAAATTTAAGGCTATGGGACGAACACAGGCTTACAACCTGGTTTGAGCCTTTTATGCCCTCTTTCGATTTTGAGGGCTCAAAAGAAGCGCTTGAAGTAATGACCGATAACGCTGTCTGGTGGTTAAAAGAAACCGGTGCAGATGGTTTCAGGCACGACGCAGTAAAACATGTTCCAAATGAATTCTGGAGACTGCTTACAAAAAAAATAAAAAAGAAACTCGAAATACCAAATAAGAAAATCTATTACCAGGTCGGGGAAACTTTTGGAAGCTATGATCTTGTCAGCTCTTACGTTAATAACGGGCAGCTCGATGCTCAATTTAACTTTATACTTTATGATACGGCTATCCCGACCTTTGTTGATTCAAGTGTTTCATTTACTGCGCTTGATCAGCAAATGCAAAAAACTTTTTCCGTTTATGGGGTTAATAATCTTATGGGAAATATTATTGACAGCCACGATAAAGTAAGATTTATGGCTTATGCGGATAATGATATTTCTTTAAGTGATGCAAACACGACGGAGATCGGCTGGAATAATCCTCCTGAAGTTGATGATTCCACAAGTTACAATAAATTAAAGCTTTCCTTTGCTTACCTGTTAACAATCCC
>Ga0209212_1001593_pt1 | contig 36005 bp, 35 predicted proteins | sample RifGroC2_FD_183996 | JGI IMG/M metagenome (GOLD analysis project Ga0209212, IMG submission 183996) | Groundwater microbial communities from Rifle, Colorado, USA - Groundwater C2 (SPAdes) (version 2) | ecosystem: Environmental > Aquatic > Deep subsurface > Groundwater | place: Rifle, Colorado...
GCGCTGGCTGCCGGGCGCGAAGTCCAGCAGCAGCGCGCCGGCTTTGGTCCACAGCAGCGCCGCGTTGCCGCTGCTGCCGGAACATAGTGATTTAAATCTTAGGGGCATTAATTATACCGCGCCGCGCTATGGGAGGATCCCGCACTTACATTCTACAAAAAGGGCAACCCAGACGCGGAAAAGCCGCCAGAGCGACCGCCGGCGCGGGCACAATCCCGGCGGCGGCCTTCCACTGCGTCCAGGTCAGGTTGGCATAAGCCGCCTTGATATTCTTCAGCACGGCAGCCATGGTCTGTTTCTCAAGGTGAATGGAGCAGCCCGGCGGCACGTGCGGGAAGCCGTGCTCTAGGCTCCTGAAGAAGCAATACCTTCCGCAACCTAGGAGAAATCCTCATTGGCCAAGTCGTAATCTGTTTCGGCAAGCACGGCGTTGGTCTCTTCCAGGTCGAACAATTCCGGATCGAAGTCACCGCCTATCCAGTCCAGCATTTCTTTGTGCTGCGGATGTTTCTTGTCGCCTATGGCTTTCAGGAAATCCTCGTAGCCATAAGGGCCGCCGCAATCATCGGGCGGGCAGGCGCGCGCGCCGGCGAGGCAAAGCGGATAAGTCTTGCCGGCTTCTGCAGGCAGGGTCGCCTCCAGAACTACAGAATGCTTCCACCCGTCGCCCATGTCGTATTCGTAGGTGAACTGCTTTATGCCCTTAGCCAAGAGCTTCCCAAGAACTATTTTGGAATCATCCTTTATCCCTTCGGAATCCTCATGCGGCGCCGAATATTCCGCGCCGCCGATGATGAACATATGAAGATGCCCGCCGCCCCAGCCCATTGCGGCCTGGGTAATGCAGGACAACTGCCGCAGCGTCATATCGCTTTCAACTTGCACGCGCCGCCAGATAGCTGGCTTAATATCTTTTAGCGTTATCTTGAGCTGGTAGACTTGTTTTTTAGTTTTCGCCATTTCGCTCTCCTCGAAAAACCCTCTCCGCAGGCTAAATTATCTTCGCTTCCGGTATTTTTCCTCCAACGCTTTTGCCGCGGCCACGCCCACGGTGGAGAGATGTACGGACTTTGCGCCTCCGGAATGCAGCAGGTAGCCCTTGTCCGTAAGTGTGCGCAGTATTTCGAACCGGTGGTTCCGCCAGGCACGCGGGGCTACGCCTTTTCCCTCCGTCCAACTGGCCAGATTCAGCAACACCAGCGTCAGCTCCTGCTCGAATAGATCCTCGCTTATGTCATTGTCAGTCATGGAATATCCTTATCAGTTCTAATATTTTGCCATACAGCACCGGCAATTTCAACCTGTGACAAACCGTCACGACTTCATTCCCGCGTTATCCGGCAGCGTTCCCCTCCCGGAACTCGGCGCGCAATTCTCGCGACAATGTCGCGAGAATTCGTTTCCTGCAAGCCGCTCGGCCATGTATTAATCATCCTCCGTGTCCCACCAGTCTATCACTGTGCCTCCGCTGCTGGGATAATACGGGCTTACCAGCCAGTTCATCCCCGGACTGCGCAGCACCATGAACTCCCGGACCTTGAACGTCTTATCTTCATGGATGTCGAGCATTTCCGCGTCCAGCGACGGGAGAGGAATAAAGGGATAGAGCGCTTTAAGGACTTCCCCTTTTTTCTCCTCCGGGATGACATACGCGTCAACATACCCGCCCTCAACTTTTATGGGACGGGTGGGATAAGGCAGCGGCCGATCATGCGGATAAGTTACTGTTTTCATGTTCCCTCCTAACCTGTCTAAATATGGCGGATTCGCCATAATTAAAATACGATAAGGGGCCGAATTCGACCCCTTTGCAAGAGCGAGCGCAATTTTGGGGACACTGTACCCAAAATATCTGGAGAATCCGGTTCGGCCGTGTATTTTGCCTCCGGTTCCCTTGTTCCCAGGCGCTTGACCGCCGGCAGTCCGAGCAGCGAGTGCATCTGCGCTATGGCTGTGGCGTTCAATTGCCGCAGCCTTTGGCTCTGCGCCAGCCCCTGCCGTATCAGCACCGAATTCACGCTTTCGAGATTTGAAAGCACCACCAGTTGCTCAACAGTGGCATAGTCCCGCATATTGCCTTGCAGCGCGGGATTCTCTTGCCGCCACTGCGCGGCCGTGCGGCCGAACAGGGCGACGTTCAGCAGGTCCGCCTCGCTGGCGTAGACGGCCTCTATCTGGGCATGCCCAAGGCGCGGCGGCAGCAGCACCTCTTTTATTGCGTCCGTGTGGATGCGGTAATTCACTTTGGAAAGCGTACGCTGAACATCCCAGCCGGTTTTCAGGCGCTCCGCCTCGGCTTCCTTCAACCGCTGGAACTCTTTGATAAGATAGAGCTTGAACTCTACGGATATCCAGGAGGCAAATTCGAAGGCGATATCTTTGTGGGCATACGTGCCCCCGTAGCGTCCCTTCTTGGAAACAATGCCTATGGCGCCAGTAACGTCTATCCATTGCCTTGGGGGTAAAACGAAACTATTAAGCCCCGCCCGTTTTCTAAATCCATCGAATTCGATGGATTTAAAACCGGGGTTGTTGATGGTTTCCCATACACCCAGGAATTCTATGGTGTTTCGATTCCGTATCCAATTATGAATAATGTAATCTGACCGTGCCGGGTCTTTGTGCCTGGCAATGTCCGTCAATGAAATGTAGCTCTCACTCTGCACGCTGAGGATGCCAATCGTTGTTCCCTTGACCGTGACGCTGGCACTGGTATTCTTTGGCATAATTCCCCCTCTAGGCTGCCAATAGCATAGCAGACGAACCCGACAACGGCGTGTCGGGTTGATTTTGGAGATTTTGGGTACACTGTCCCCAAAATTGAGTATGCTGGCTGTTTTTAGAGAAGGAAATCAGATTCTCGGGACAGTGTCCCGAAAATTACAGCTCTGCTAATTCTCGCACCAGTGGTGCGAGTTTTAGCCGCCGACGCGGTTGGCCTCTAGCAGCTCGGCCGGCATGGGGTGTTCCAGTTGCCAGACCATGGAGATGGGGCGTTCGCCGGTGTACGAAACCTGCGAACCGCGGCCTAGGAACTGGAACGGGGCTGTTAACGGGCCGTTGGTGCGATTCAACCGGACGAAGAGATAGATGGAATAACCCCGGGCGGCGTGAGCTATAAAGGTTCTGCCCTGTGGAGCTTTGCTGCATGGTGCCGGACTGCGACTCCCAATGCAGCAGGTTCACGTTTATGGGGTAGTCCTTGTACAAGGTGGTGGCGGAAAAGTCGCAAGAGCGACCCCGCCAAAGGCGGCCTGGATCTCGTTGTTGGTATAGTTGCCGTGCAGTTCCAGGGGCAGCGGGTAAGGTTTATGCCCGGCGCACAGGGTAACGTCCATCTGGTAGTCGGCCACCTCGCGCAGGTCGGCAAGGATGCTGGGGTTAGCCGCAAGCCGCTGGAAGGCAGCCTGGACGGTCTCCAGGCCGCGCTGCTCGCCTTTCTTATCCCACAGCAGGGAGTACAGCATATTGGCCGCGGCCGCGTCCTCGCCAACAAGGCTAAGGCCGCTGGCCGGCAGGTCCCTGATGGCGCCAAGGTAACCCGGCGCGGTGATCTGGCAAGTGCGGGCTACGGCGGCGCTGAGAACAGCCAGGTCCGGGTCAGCCGGGGCCGGCGCCAGGCCCGCGGCGGCCTTCCACTGCGTCCAGGTGCGGTCCTTGAACATGCGCTCCGGCTCGATATCGTACGCGGCCCCACCAGCAGCCCGGCGGCACGTGCGGGAAGCTGCGGGTCCCGGCTGCAGCGCCTCGAACTTAATCAGGCACCCCTTTTCCCTATTAGAAAATAGCCTCCCGTTTTATAGCTGCCCCGATAAATTATCCGCCCTGCCTTTTTAAGTTTTCTTATCCAGTTTTCTATCGTTCTGCCAGGAACCTTCAGTGCAACACGAAGCGCGGGAAGCCTCTGTCCCGGATTCTTTCTTATTTCACCCTCAAGAGAATTTACTCCACCATTTACTCCGCCATTTACTCCGCCATTTATTCCCCCATTTACTCCCCCATTTATTCCCCCAACTGTATTCATCAGGCCTTTGCGCTTCAGTCCTGAACCCCATTTCTCTATATCCTCAGAGAGGAACGCGGAATACAGACCGTCATGCCCGCTGAACTCCACAACAACACAACTTTTGCCTTCTATATCCCTGGCTTCTATATCAGGATATATCCTGGGGTCAATATGGGCGGCGATTGCCTGTGAAATATCCTTTAGCGTAGCCCTGCCAATATGCTGCCCCACTACGCCGCCGTCGTCCGCGATGCCAAAATATACACGCCCCCTGCCGTGCTTATTAAGTATCGCGCCAATGGAAATTACGGCTTCCTTAAGTTCGGAAGTGGATCTTTTTAATTCCAGCGTTTCGCTTTCCCGATGAGTCATAAGCCCCCCCTCCCACAAATAGCATAGCAGAGGAACCCGACAACTGCGTGTCGGGTTGGCTTGGGTGATTTTGAGATTTTAAACCTATCGAATTCGATAGGTTTAGATTTGCCGCTTACGCCGCCGGGGCTTCTCTGCTGCGCTCGGCGCCGGAGCGAAGGATCACCGCCGCCAGCATAAGCGCCATCGCGGTCAAGGCCACCAGCGGCAGCAAATATAGCACTTCTCGCTTGCCCAGTTCTATCAGGGCAAATTCCCCGCCGATGCCCAGCCCCCAGGCCAAGGCAAGCTTGAACCAGCTCGGCCGGCTAAACCATGCAAGTTCTGAATTGAGTTTCATAATATCCGATAGGGCAGGTTAAGAATCAGCTGAATTTCCAGAAGTGGGCCACGTCCATGTCGGCGGGGCTATTGTCGCCGTGGGTGCCCTTGCCGGTGGTCGGGTCGGTGTGGGCGCCGTGGTCCGGCGCGCACAGCACCGCGCGCGGCAGGCCCGCCCACTTGGCGTCGAAGGCCTCCGTCAGCCGCAGCAGGCTGCCGGTGTGGCGCCGCAGGGCGGCCTGCGCCTCGGCGTTCCACGGATCCGAGGCGTGCAGTATATCGTCGTACTCCTGGTGGTAGACCAGAATGAAGTCGTGCGCCCCGGCCTGTATCAGCGCCAGCGCCCTGGCGGTGGCGTCGCTGTCGTGCGGCTCCGGGAAATAATCCGCCTGGCGGCCCCTGAAGATGAGGTCTATGCTGGAATCCTTCACCGCCACTATGGCCGTGCGCAGGCCGTGGGCCGGCAGCGCGTCGAAGACGGTCTTGCAGTCCAGCACGGGCTTCTCGTACTGCGTTATGCCGTGCCCCGCGGGCTTAAGCCCCGTGAACATGGAGGCGTAGCAGACCGGCGTCTTGGACGGGAACACGCTCTGCACCGGGAACTTGAGGAAGCCCGCCCCCTCCAGCCCGCCGAAGATCTCCGGGAATTTGGCCAAGGCCAGGCGGCCGATAGCGTCCGGCGCGTAGACCAGCAGCTTCTTCACCCCAGCCGCCGTCGCCTGCGCCGCAACGCGAGCGTCCGCCGGGGCCGCTCCCGGCTCCAGCCGCCCCTCCGGCGCGCCGCAGACGCGCATGATGGTGTTGGCCACCGAAGTGATGCAGTATTCGTCCCGCTCCGTGGAGTCAGTGGAAAGAATGGACGACGGCATATTGCGCGGTATCATGTGGAAATCTACAGGCTGCCCACGCTGCCGGGCATAAGGCCAAGCATGTGGGACCACAGCCGCACATGCTCGAAGTCCAGCGCCCCAAACTTATTAATGATGCGAATCTTGCTGCGGCCGAAGGGCGTCCAGTAGTAGTCTTCCGGCGGCTTGGGCAGGCCATCCATACCGGCGTTATAGCTGTTAACCCAAGCTTCCCTCTCCGCGTGCACGTGCGGCATCATCTGTTTGATTCCTTCCACCCACGCCGGCGGGTATTTAAGCTCGAAAGCCTTGGTGTCCACTACCCAGTCCAAGTGCACCTTGTACAGTTCCGTGGTGGCTATCCCGTTGTATTCTGGCTTCAGCCCCGCGCCCAGCGTATGCCCGATTTTGAAAAACACAGTAATACCTATCCCCTTCCCGACAAAGTTCTCAAATGCATGCGGGTTCTTGGGGAACAAGTTCCAGAAATCGGGCCTCACCAGTACCTTCTCCAACTTCCCGGTGTCCGCGATTGGCTGTAAATAAAAGTATTCGGCCGTGGTGTTCTCTGTCATGGTCGTTTCGTATGGCTCACTGCTCAATAGTCTATTTAGGGCCGGTGGTTCAGTAACTGGGGGTGGTTTCGTGGCTATCTTCTGCATGATGTAATCTGTTAGTTCTTGTTCCCTGCTTCGGCGCTACACTGGTTTAACTGGGCTACAGCGAGCGTGGCGTCGTAGTATGAAAGCTCGCGGGAGTCGTTGTGGATGAACGTCGGAACGGTCTGCTCATTAAGGACCCCCGCGGGGGCGGATCCCGGGTTCCTAGCAGTGTACCAACCGAGGAAAACCTCACTATCGGCCTAACGTCGAAGCGCTTCCCTGTGCGGGCCTCAAGGATTTTATGCACGGCCGAGGGCGCTAACACCTTTGCTTTATTTTTTGTGCGGGCCCAAGAATTTGTCGCCGTTGAAGTGGATAAGGTGTTCCGGAGTGTCGGCAATCCAGACCTCTGTTTCCCAGGCGATTTCAGGGGCATATTTGCGGAAAGTTGCCCTGTCTAAAAAGGCGGTAACATAAACTATATCCGCAGAACATTTTCGGGTCAGTCGCTTCAGTTCTGCCAGCCTGAGTGCGTGAATCGGGCCGGAAGAGTGAACAGCCTCGACAAGGTACAGCCAGTTCTTTTTCTTGCTATAGGCTATAACGTCCGGGAGTTCTTCATGCGCAATCTTAAAAAATGAAAGCTGCTCAAGTTTTTCTTTTTCGAGATGCTTAAACTTATCAGAACTGTCACCGACATAAAGCACTTCTGCGGCGAAACCGAAATTGGGTAAAAACTTTTCAATAACAGCTTTTTGCAGTTCGTTATGCTCGCCGGGACCGAAGCTAAGCGTCTTTCCGCCGGGGATTACAACTGGTATGGCTGATATTTCCCGCTTAGCCGCCAAGCGCTCGCGCAGCGTGCCAGTTTTAGTAATCAATCTTTTAACAATATCTTGCCATCCCGGGGTGCCATAAGCGCGCACTGCCGCTGCAAATTCCGGATTAAGAGCGTATCCTCTGGTCGGACTGTTGGTCGGGGCATCAGGATTATTGGCGCTGCGCTCAATAATGCCCGCCACGGTTATTAACTTCAGGTCCTTCCTGCGGATATCATCATATGAACCGCTGGATATCTCCTCTTTGAAATTCTTGTTAATATAGTCAATGATCTGCCGCGTCTGCGGCGCCCAGCTGCCGCCGCTCTGCTTAGCGTCCTTCCACTGGCAGCCTTGCTTAATATCAGCAACGGCCAAGAAAGCCATTGCCATTTTCTCAAGCCTGCGCTCAGTCAGATTCTCAAACGGAATCCCCAGGTTCTTGAGGATATCAAGAGCCTCGTTAATCATATTTCTTACGGCGGGCGGCTTGGAACTGGCAGGGATATAATCTGTCATTGGATACCTCTTAGACTTTTTATCAGACGAAAACAATCCAGGCTGCGTCTTGGTCCTGCGCCTCTTAATTTCGGCGCTGTCATATCGGAATTCGGAATCAAGATATTCCTTTACGGACTTAGCCATAGCCTTAGCAAAAAGCGGCGGGACGGCGTTGCCTACTTGGTAATATTGAGAGGTTTCATTCCCCTTAAACTTAAACCAGTCCGGAAAACTTTGGAGCCGGGCCGCTTCGCGAACAGTTATTCTGCGCCTTCTCCCATCCGGCAGCAGCAAGCGGTGCATATCTCCGGTTGCCCCCGCCAGGTTGCGGCAGGTAAGAGTTCTGGCCGGCCTGTCTAGGTGCAAATCTCTCGGGCTGACGCATTTTGACGCTTTCTCGTACTTGGCAACATACTTATCCATACTGGGGGTGAGGAATTTAGCATTCTCAGGCACAGAAAAAGCCATTTCCTCCAAAGCCTCGCCGACCGAAACCAGCCGGTTCTCCTCTTTAGGGAAGTTGAAGTGCCCTCGATGCCCTACAACTATAAGCCGTTCCCGGTTCTGCGGCACGCCGTAATATGCAACTTTTATGAGCCGGTGTTCTACAATATAGTCCAAACTCTCCAGCCGGGCTATAATCTCGTCCAGGTAATGCTTGTTTTTATACAGCAGGCCCCGGACATTTTCAAAAATCCATATATCCGGATTTGTTTTCTGGACGGCGTCAACAAAAACAGGGAAGCCGTCTCTGGAATCTTTTAACCCCTGCTGATTTCCCCCCACGCTGAACGGCTGGCAGGGCGGACCGCCTATTACTATAGGAACCCGCGGGTATTTCTGGCTTTTCTCCAGCCGCACGCAATGGCATTTACCGGCAAGATTCGCGTTATACGTGTCCGCGTAGTCCTGCTCCATCTCATAACCGACTGTCTTTATGCCGCAGGATTCGAAACCTAGGGACAGGCCTCCGCAGCCGGCAAACAAATCGATAGCCTCATACTCAAATTTCTTTGGTATGCGCAGCTCCGAATTGATCCGCTCTGCAAATTTCATAGCTTTAGCCATGCTCTGTGATGCCTTACCTTTTTAGCTTCTTTCTTCTCACTGCCAGTGCTTTCTCTACCTTTAAAACGCACTTGTCCGTATTTTTAGTTATCGCCTTACCCCAAAACCTAATAACTTTCCACCCTTCTTTTTTTAAGCCTTGGCTGACTTCTTTATCCCGACGGATATTGTTCTCTATTTTGTTGTGCCAATATTTCTTATTGGTTCCGATACGGCGCTTTTCTTTTTTCCAGTCCTTGCCGTGCCAGAACTCGCTGTCGCAAAAAACCGCAACCTTTTCCCGTACAAAAGCAAAATCAGGCTTACCCAGGACATTCTTTGCGTTCAGCCGGTACCGGAAGCCCTCTTTTGAGAGCGCCTTACGCAGTGTCTTCTCTATCCCGGTGCCGGAAGCCTTAATTGCCTGCATATTCCGGCGCCGCTGGGCCTTACTGAGGACGTCCATTATCATATGGTACATCTTTTGAAAAACCAAGACCAACCGCCCTCATTTACAAAAAGTATAGCAGGCCAACCCGACAAGGGCGTGTCGCGTTGAGTACTGGGGTTTTTAAATATTATAAAGGCTGCCAGGAATATTAGCCGCCGTCGTCGGCGCAGTATTTCTGAACCGTTTCCCTTATGCGGGAGAAAGTCTCCGTCCTGCTGCCGCTCACGATGGTGAGGTTCTTTTTGGCGCGGGTCATGGCTACGTAGATCATGCTGGCGTTCTCGCGCTCGTTCAAGTAGTCCAGCGGGAAGGTTTCCAGGTTCATGAAGTAGACCTTCTCGAACTCCAGGCCTTTGGCGGAATGCACGGTGCTTATAAGCACGCGGTCCTGGGCTGCGTCGTAATCCTTTTTGGACGCGGCGCTCTGCACCAGCCAGTAAGCCGGGATGTTGTGGTGGCTGAGGCATTCAAAGTACTTCTGGGTCTGGTACTTGGCGGGGCAAAGCACGGCAATGTCCGAGTACGCCAGCCCGGCCTTTACGTCGTTGCAGATGTTCTCCATAAGGTAGCGGCCGGCCATGTCGCCGGGGACCACCTCCACCACGGGGGGATTTCCCCCCGCCTCTTTGAACAAGGTGGCGAAGTTGTCCTCGCCCACGTACTGCTTGAAGAATTCGTCGGGGTTGGAGTTCTGCACCAGCAGCGTGGCCGGCAGGATTATCTCCTTGGTGCTGCGGTAGGCCACGGGGAGCTTCCTCACGCGGCCCACGGCGTTGATCCCGGCGTCTTTGTACGTGAAGTTGCGTTTGTAGATCTTCTGGTTGGGGTCTTCGGCCAGGATAACGCAGTTGATCCCTGGCTTCAGCATGGCCAGCAGGCCCTTAAGCCAGGAGTGGTGGAAGTCCTGGCTTTCGTCTACCAGGATGGCGTTGAACCTTGGCGCGCCGGGCATGGCTGCCATTCTTTGCAGGTGCTCCCCCGCCGTGGCGCTGGCCTTTTCGTCGGAGTCGCTCTCGCCCTCATGGTGGAACAGGTCGTCCGGCAGCTTGTGGCCGAGCTCTTTTGCCAGGTTGAATAGGAAGCCGTAAAAGGCGGCTATCTGCCAGTTAGGCTTGGCGGGCTTGGTGATGAAGATGTCGTTTAAGTGGGCGAGGTAGAAATCCAGCTGGCTTTTAAGGCTGTTGTTAAAGCACATCACCAGGGTTTTCCAGTCGGGGTGGGCCTCGGCTATGATCTTGGCTTTGGCGCAAAGCACCAGCGACTTGCCGCTGCCGGCTATGCCGCGCACAATGGTGTGCCCGGAGTCCGCCTTCTTGGCCATCTGCTCCTGGGTAATGTCCAGGATTATCTTTTTAGGCCCGCTCTTGTGGTTCTTGGTAAGGGTGATCTCCGGGTAAAGGGCGCCGCGCAGGGAATCCAGCTCCGCCGGGGTAAGGGGCGCGTTGGGCCAGTAGGCCTGGCTGAACAACGAGCGGAGATATTTGGCCAGCTCCGGGCCGGTTACCGTGTTGCCCAGCGGCTCAAGGTCGTCCCGGAACAGGAACTTGCGCGGGTCCAGCAGCGGCAGCGCTTCCGCCGGCAGGTCTTTGCGGCGTATGCTGGTGAAAGCCGCCGCGTAGGTAATGGGCAGCTTGAAAGAGCCTTTGTAGTTCCCCTCCCCGCGCAGCAGCACCTGCTTTTTTTGGAACAGTTTGGCCAGTTCCCAGTAATAGTTCCGCACCTGCTCCAGCGGGGACCTAACCGTCTTATGGCGGCCTTCCGCGTAGATCTCCCAGGAATTAGTGTCTATCTTTACTACGGTATCGCTCTCCCAGTCCTTAACCTCGAAAATAATTATCCCCATCCCCGGCAGGTAAGCCACAACGTCGGGCTGATAATGGTCCAGCAGGTCGATGTTATGCCACACAATACAATCGTCCGGCAGCGCGGCCTTAAGCTTGTTAAGAAGATACTTCTCCCCGGCATTAATGCCGTAAGCCCTGTCGCCTAAAGCGGAGTCTGGAATTATGATGGCCATATAATTTAGGAATTTATAAAGCTGCACCCCATTTTCAAACTTCTTAATTTTCTTGCTATGGTGCTGTGCCTAGTTTCCCCAGATGTTGCGATTGGCCTGCTGATTGATATATTTGGTTTTAGCGCCATGGTCAATCCAAGGGGTGTTCTTGAGACCAGTAAAAGGCACCTAATTTATCCAATTGTGTTAATGCATCCAGGTGGATGCCTTCCTTAGCTTTACTACGGTGGACCTGTATCAGATCTTCTTTCAGAGGAGTCAGAGATTCTTTCCATTTGCTTATGTCAGGGTAATGAATTTTAATGATGCCCTCCATGGTCAGCGAAAGCTTAAGAAGAATATGAAGTCCGTTGGTAAGTTCAACTAAATAATAATGAAGCGAATCGTTACCTACAGTTCCACTAGGGATTACAGCCGATACGCCAAGCTCCCTCCATTCTTTAAATGCTTTTAAAATGTTCGGACCTCTTGTGGTCATAAAAACTGTTACTGGATAGGAGTTTGAAAATAAATTCCTAATATCTGGGGAGGGCATCCAAGTTTTATGATTTATAAGAGAAGGGTGAATAACTTTTGCAATAGTCTTTCCGCTTAACGCATAAATCATATCCTTTACCATACTCCAACTACCGAAATAACTGAACTTATCCATAGTCAATCGTACTTGAGTTAATTTAATATTGGGCATAGAGGGATGCTTTATATCCCGCTTTATTTTACCTGGGAATAAATGGAGGAAATAAACGGGGGAATCGCCATATATCTCTTTTAGTGGATTTGTGAAAAAGGCGCCTATTTCCCAGGCGAATAAGAGATCCCATTTTAGGAAAAAGGGCAACGCTTTTCTAGCCTCCTCTTCTGGCAAGATGAGTTCATTGAACTTGTCAGAGATGTCATACAGAACGTTTTCCGCATCAACTGAAGCGTCCAGAATAGTTGCTTTTTTAATGGTTGGCAAAGATACTCCATATGTCGAGAGAAAGTTGTTAGATTGTTCAACATATGTATGTAATGCGTTTTCCACGGCGTGGATCTCAGGGATATACATATCTGGATAATGTAAATGTATTTCGTCAGCAATAACCCCCGAAAACAGCTTATTAATCCCATTCTCTGTTTCACAATTCCGCTCCCAAGGGGTGTGGACACGTGATTTCATATAAGAAGCAATACTAATATTCTTGTTAGGATAGTGTCTTTGCAGGATATTGTTCAATCCGGAAAGAAGTCTGTGCTCTCCATCCAGAGAAAGCCCATGCTTACTCAGTTTCGCTGAGATGCTGCGTAGGCGGTTACTTGGTGAGTTCCAAGTGCCCTCAAAATATTTTTTAACATTTTGTTCAGTTAGATGGACCAGCGGGAGTGAACCAAGGATGTTTGTATTGAAGCAGGCGTGCGCAATTTCATGGATAATTGGCAATCGCATCGCTTGAAGAGATGGAGAAAGTGCCTTCGAAATGTTTTGGAATAATGTATATGCTTGGGCGTATTCATGCGGCGGAATGGGTGGTGGCTTTTGAATATGGAACGTGTCGCCGAAGTAGTGCTCCCTATATACGGCATACCCTTCATGTGCATCCCAACTTTCTTTGATTGATAATGATAATATTTTGAGGCAGTTTTTTAAAGATGCAGGCAAATACAATTTATCATTCGTGGACACGTACGCAAGTACCATCTGAAAAAAACCAAACGTGGTTGAACTGCACATTTTTCTATGGGTTTCTTCATGAATTACTACATAGCCGATGCTTTCTTTTGTTCGGTTTGGGGCTAGGAAGATAGTCGTGGTATGCTTGAGATCAAATTGGCCTAACAACTCCTGTTTTAAAGTCTTATACAGCCCCATTGCTTTTGCCTTTAGAAGGTCCCAGTCTTTATCTAGTTATATTGCAACGCCCCTGACTTTTTACAACCTTTTTCTATATAATTACATGTCATATGCATCCTTCAGTCGAACTGCCAATAACGAAGACCATCACTGACAACTACTTTTAAACCATCACGCTTGCTCGGCGGCTGATCTTTCTTCATCAGCGTGTACATATCCCCCAAAACACTTTTAGCGTCCGAGTAATAGCCATGCCCAAGGAAAGTCAGGTCGACTGCCTCGGTTTCTACTGTGTCGATACCGGGAATAACGGTTACTGGCGGCGTATACCCGGCTCTTGGATAATCATGAATGATCCCTGATGTGGCCAGGGCCTTGTCTTTCGAAGAGACATAAAGCGTAGTGCGCTCCGTAATTTTTGGATACACATCTGCAAGCTTCCGGAACACCATTGTGTCCTCGTCTGGAGCCGCTAGGAAGATCTGGCCGAATTTAGTCCCGGAGTTCGCCTTCACTTTATTGAGAATATTTATCATCGCTCGTAGAAGGCCCCTGCTTCCCATGCTATGCGCGATCACGTGCAGACGGCTATTGCCCACCATCTTCAGCATTTGGTGTAGATAGGCAGTTATCTCGAGCTCGCAGGAGCCGATACTGGCCTCATCTGCGAGATACGCCGTACGCCTGCCTTTTGACGGCCAACTGAAGAAGCTCATAATACCGTCCACCTTAAGGTCAGCGCCAAGTTGAGCCGCGCGGATAGCCGCATCCTCAAAGGTGACACTGTAGCCATGGAGATAGACAACACTGGTTCTTTGCCCGGAGTTGGCCTTCCTAATTTCACTACTGACCTGCGCCCAATATGCTTCTTCAACCAGGCTTCTAAGGGTAGTCCACTGCAATTCCAGCTGGCCATCCTCGGTCTGCGTCAGCAGTTGTTTCCACCAAGGAGAGCCTGAACTACCTATTTTGTGCGATTTTGGGACGGTAACGGTGCAGGTTCCGTAATGCACGCGGGACTCCTCGCGTTCACCCGAATAGCCCTTCATTATGTTGTTCGGGTCCACCAGCTTCCTGTTTGTGGCATAGAACAACGGATAAGCCACCGCGTCCTCAGGAGCCGGCATACTCGAAACAATAAAAGCAGTCGACCTTGAAAAATTATGGGACGGTGCCGGCGAAGTCGAGCCTGCCGTTTCTGTTTCTAACGACTTCCTGTTCAGTGTCAGGAAATAAGGGCGTTCATCTTCCGCCGCCGCCGCTGTTCCCTTAAAATTGTTAGAGAACGCCCAATGGACTTTATAAAAAACCTCATGGTATTGTTTCCCGATGCGAAGCATGGCATAGAACTGGCTAAGGAATTTTACTTTAAACCGCCCATTGATGCCTGTAACTGCCTGCGCGTGCCCGGCAAGCTCTTCGGCCAGCCCCAAACTAAAACAATCCTCCATAACCACCAACCGCCCATCTACGGGGTCAGCGGCAAAGGCACAAGACAGTCCATTAACGATAGGCGACAAGTTCGCCAGGCTTCCTTTGTTGTGTTTTAGTATATGAACGATAATCGGACGGTGTTCTTTCACTAGCACCCCCGTCTGCTCGGCATCCCCAACGAAGGCCGCTGCAACGCTAACCTGCCGCTGACTGCTGGTTTTGCACCACCTGCGTATCCTATCTGCCGCAATCTTCACTCTGGCAGCCGTACCGCAATCTTCCCTGAACCCGACCAAAAGGACAAGGACCTGCGAAGACACCCTCATGCCGTCACCTTTAATATTTTCAGTCATATCGCAATTTTCAAATTATTTCCCCTCTCCATATCATTCTTCGTTCAAGTTCCGCAGCCTTCGCAAAAAATAGCCATATATTCATTAGTGGCACCTATCCTTTTGCTATGTCGGGCGGGATAGGTAGGTCTATGTTGTGCCGGATAATGCAAACGACCGTAGCGCGGTCTTTGGCTTATTAAGGAGATACTTCTCCCCGGCATTAATGCCGTAAGCCCTGTCCCCCAAAGCTGAGTCCGGAATTACAATGGCCATAATTGTGCTCTTCAAAGCGAAAAACGATTATTCTACGCCACCAAACAACTTAGCGCTTTATTTCCAGTATTTCACTGAACGTGCATGGAATAATTATTGGTCGTGCTGTTTCACTAAGCTGAGTCAAATAGTACCTATCATCGACGTTTAATATTAAACGTAACGATGTGTTGCCATATACTCGCGCATCTTTTAGTGTGACAATCGGCAAGGTGGATTTTGTTGGATTAAAGTCTTCTTTACCTATTTGGCGACCTAGCTGTAACGGTGTAGCAATAAAAACCAATACAGCACAAAATCCAACTATAAAGGCTGTTGTATAATCCCATCTAAATTCTTTTTGTCGTATTGAAACGAAAAGTAACCATAACGCCAGCTGAATAAAAAGTAGGTTGACAATAAAGTAACTTAAGCCAAATGTGTGATGCCAAATTGTATTTGTGAGGAATAGTGCGAGCTGAGCAAGAAAATAAGCAAGTATATACCAGTGAACCCCACTAAACAGGTTTATGGGCTTAGCTTTCTTTTCTGCATCTATACATTCTTCTGAGGCACTTTTTGATTCGAATATCCCCCACATACCTAAAATCAATACGATAGGCCAACTCATTTGAAGGAAATGGCTGGTTGGATACTGATAAATCAGCCAGTATCCCCCAAAAGCAGAAAGATATCCCATAGTATAAACCCAGCCGACAATAACGCCAAGAATCGCTAATGTAGCGCAGGCGCCAGCCAAAACAGGTAGTCTAAGAATAATTGGGCGTAAGGGGTGTATACTAAAGGGATCTTTCTGCTCGGTTAGGTTTTTCATATTGTTTTTTATCTCACCGTATTTTTTTTCAATGCCCTTAATGCCCTAGTTTCTTTGTAGAAAGTCAATCTGCTTCCATGTTTTGTATTGGAAATGGAACTAATCTTTGCAGAAACACTCTTGGGTAGCTTTAGTATATTATCCGTATAGTAAGATTTTCCAATCTTCTTCAATAACCCACTCTCCAACAACGTCGGGAAATCTATAGGGGTCGCCATCATCCGCAGTGAATTCTCAATTTCCTCTTTTAGTTCTTTGTTATTCATAAATCCCCTTGTCTAGATTAATACTATAAAGTTTGCATTCCCTGAAGAACCTGCCTTAGATTCTCATGGATTACATGTTCTGATTCAGATATTGACACACCCCAAATCCTTGCCAATTCCTTTACCGCATCATACACACTCCATGGCATTAGTGCGTTTCCACCACTTATAGCCAATGGACCATCGCTCTCCGTTAATACCCGATTCTTAGGAATGGTCTGCCCCAAACTTATCCCTTTTTGACTTTGCAGCATAGCAGGCCCAATACTAAAATAGCACCCCATGTCGATTGCCCGCTTAAGCTCTTTTGGTGTGCCAGAAAACCAGTGGAGTATCCATTTTCCGGAGCTAGGGTGTCGCTCAAGGCAATCAAGCACTAACCCCGCCGCGCCCCTGGAATGAACTGATATTACCCTGCCACCATTCTTTTCGCAAGAGTCCAGTATTTGGTCAAACACTTTTATCTGCAGAGTTAGCGAAGACTTATGTGCCGGTGTTCCATCCAATCCGATTTCCCCTATATACTTAAATCTTGGGATAAAGTCACAAACGAGTGATACCTCCTTATATCTTTCCGCAATAAGTTCTGGATGCAGACCCAAAGCTACTCGAATACGTGGCGCTTCACCAATCAAGGCCAAAGTTCCATCAATTGCTCGCGGTGTTGTGGTAACAGCTAGAACATACATCTTCTCGTTAACAGCACGGCTTATAATTTCTGACGGGTTAGGGTAAAGATCCAGATGACAGTGAAAGTCTATCACAGTGCCCTCGCCTGTGTAAGAAAAGTTGCGAGCTCATCTAATCCCCTCTTTGCAGTATCTTTGTAATGTGTCAAATCACCAAGTTGAGCAGTGCTTAAAGCCTGTCCAATCCATCTGTCCAAGCCATGCATACGAACATACTCTGCAGCCATACCTACGGACCGCACGTCGTCGAAACTGGCTGCGTTGGAATTCACTAAAGAAAGATTATTATTGCGATATCCAGTGCCGTCATCTTTTCCCCATTTCAAGAACGCGGCCCTGCGAACTAGACACGGCACACACCGTCCACAATGAGAGAAGCCATGCCGCGCGAAACGTCCACAACTTGTGGAGGCTGAGGCATACCTCTGTAATAGTGCTTGGTCGGTGCAATTTAAGAGCATCTCACCTTTAGTCTTAAACTGATACGGATTAACGAGTTCTATTCTAAATCCAGATGTCTGCAATAGGGTTTGCAGTTGCTTAATATAATGTGGATGTGTGGTACGTGTGCTAAGGCTTCCCACACGTAATGGGGTTAGCGGAATGTTTAAACTTATAAATCCATTTTCTGGGATATACAACTTAACTACTGCACCGTCACGATATTTAGAGAGCGATGTTGCGGCCAACACCCCAAAAGCGATAAAAATAAGTGAACGTGACCGTTGCGAAGTTTCGACGCTATCAACAGGACGCACATTGTGATTGACTTGGAAATGACGTATCCCACCATTAATTGCCCCCGCAAAAATAGACTGCTTTTCTTTATCTCCTGTGGATATCTGGCTAACTGCCAGCAATCGGTTGCCTTCGCTGGATAAATCAATTGCACCGATTAAACTATCCATCCCGCCCGACATAAGAGTAACGGCATCTTCATCCAACGCCGGTTTTTCAGAAATGAAGTCTTTGTTAAAGCCTCCCGCGACAAACGATAGATTCCAAATGTCCCCGGTTAGGAAACCGAGCAAGTGTTTCAAAGAGGATCGTTGTGTATTCCAAAAATCAGGCTCAATGACCGCAATAGTCACGTCTAACTCACGTGTCCAGCCATCAGGACTGTCCTTTCTGGAACAGCCATTATCGGCTGCTACAACTGATAGCGCAATTGACAGCAAATCTACGGCACGTTTAGACGGGACAAACCCAGCTTTTTTACATGCTCTGGAAATCCCCGTACCAGCCGAACCAACTCCGTCACGATTCAGAGCCTCATATAGGGATATCGCAATTGATTGCGGAGGAATAAGCACAGGCAGACTTGCTGGTGGCGCACAATAGAATTTCATGATAAATACCCCTCAAAGACATAAAACACGTCAAGCATAACTTCAGCTACAAGTTTTCCTACTTGATTGCGTTGCAAATGTTCACCACGTGCTCGCCGCGCGACAAACTGTGACTGCACTTCTGAATTAATATAATCTTTAATCGCATCAAGACGGCGTATCGCTTCTGCAGCAGTGGCGGCTCTCGCTTGCAAAGTGCGACCTACGTCCAGTTCTATTCTTTGGCAGAGGTCTTGTGCTATATAACGCTCGATCAGTAAATCAATTTGTTCGGATGTGATTGCAGTTAAGTCAACATTGGGGAACTCCGTTAAAAGATCCGATGTGGCAGAGGCAATGGACATGCGATTTGCTTCGGAATCTTGCGTTCCATCATTCGGCCTAATTGCCTCAATGATAACGTCCATGACTTCTTTTGCCGGGCGGCCGGCAAGACTAGCGGGGTTAACACCCAAGTCCAAGCCAGCGGTTTGGCCCAATCGCAATGCAGATAATGTGTTAAATAGGGCGTTCGCGGTCCGGACTGTGGTCGCCATTCGACGAACACCTTGCTTCCCCCCCCCAATTCCACGTACATAATGTCCTAGTCCTCGTTTCAAATCTCCACTCTCGCCGGTTTGTGCAAAACGCCCTATGCCTCTACGCGCGCCAAAAAAGCGGCGAGGAGGTGCCATTACTACTTCTTGAGCTTGACCCTCTCCCGGCAATTGCGGGGTAGCCGTAGGGGTTCCCTGTGGAGGAGTTGGTGTGTTTTCGGGCGGTGTGATGGGATGTGGCACGACAGGGTCAGGACCATCTGCTTGGACCCAAGGCGGAACAAGCCGGACACCAGCGCCAGGCCCAGAACTCGATGTAGATGTTCCCATTATTTGTGTTCCTTTTTATCCCTTCCGATAATGACACGTTTAACTTCTGCTGGAGTTTCCGCTGCTTCGCCCCATTCTTTAATAATTGGTGTCGCCCAACTCTCAAGCTTAAGAATGGGAATAAGCGCAGCTGTAAGCCGTGTCTTAGGAATATTCTCAAAGAACTTTACTATCTGTTCGCTTTGCTCCGGATGCGCTCCAATTACTTCAATCAGAGCATAAAGAATTGGGGTATTTCCCCAAGCCAGAACTGTATTGGCTTCCTTGATCAACCGCTTAATTATCAGATCAATCTCGCGACTTCCAAGTTCCGACAGATCTTTCCGAATTGAAGGGGTTCGACGTGTCATGGCAAGTAGCCCGGCGAGCAGGTTCGCACCTTCCGACGATAGCTGATCCGCTGTTGTGATAGTGGGAAGATGCTCTCTGCTAACATGCGCCACTGGGCGCATATCGCGGTTTGACAACACAGGCGGAATCGCCAACCATTTAGCCATGAAGTCCTCGTTCCATCCATTGGGAAGAGGCTTCAATGGCTTCCCTGAAGTAGCTAACTCCTCATATGTTTTCAAATAGCCTGGCTTGCCCGCATGATCTTCATTAATTGCAGTTATGAGTTCAGAATAGGCTATATCTCCCCCACAGCGTTCAAAGAGAAGCATTTTTGCTAAAACTGCTTCGTCGATTTCAACTCTTTGGATGCGCGCAATTGACAAGCGAATAGACAGTGTGTTTAGGAAGCGCTTTATCAATCTGGGATTCCCCTTGATCGGGGCAGACGCCATAAAGGGAGCAAGAGAATCCGCTGTTTCCAATTGTGCAAGCAAGTCTGGAGGGCAAGCAGGAATCAAACCTTTAACGAAACCAAGGTCAACTCGTTTCCCTTGCCATGTCTCGGAAAGCTGCTTACAGATATTGTCTCGCAGTTTATCTTTCGCTGACTGATCCAGACCACTATTTTCTATATACAAAAGCATCATGTATGCACGAACATCTTGTGTGCTGAGCGGTGGAACTCGTATTGGGACCTGGATTAGTTTGTCGAAGTAATTTGTAACATGCTCTTCGTCTATCCTTAAATCGCCAAAGTGCATTGAGACTGATTGACGTATCATCTTATCATCTGCCGCTATAACAAAAGCTGTGTTATCAAGAAACAAGAAAAGACGAATTGCTTCAAGAGTTGATATTGCCGTAGCTGGCAAGCAGCGATCGAGGTCATCAACAAAGACTACGAGAGTAACACCCATTTCCTTAAGAGTCGCTGTAAAATGATCTCTCAGCTCTTGTATTTCCTTAGGCGGAGAATCGACCTGTTTTTCTTTTATTAGACTTTTACTAGCTTCCATTATTTTCTCACCAATATCAAATGCTTCACCAGCAGCTTTGCCCCGATCTGCCTCGCTTTTTAATTTATTAGCAAAATCCAAAATCTCCCCAGCAAGTCCTACCGGAGGAACACCATATGCCATAGCAATACCACTAGCGGCTAACTTAGTAACGCGGAACCAATCAACTCTTTTCAATAAATCTTTTGCTTTGTCTAATCCTTTTTTATCAACCTCAGCATGGGCAACCAATTGTCTTGCAATAACGTCTATCAAGGCAGCACGAGCATCATCATAACCTTGATAAAGCCACGCATTAAAATCCACAAACAAAAACTTACCGTTACCTCGAGCTTTAAGTGAGTCTTGTACAAGCATTATCATTGAGGATTTTCCAACCCCCCAACTGCCAGAAATCCCAAGTGAAAGAGGACGGCCACTTGATTGAAGAATCATCTCAGCAGCAGTATCAGCTACTATATGAAAATTCAGAAAATCACGATTAGTTTCACTGTCTGACCACATACAATCTCCTACCTTGTTTGTATTATTTAAACGCACTTCCCCACCACCTCTGCCACAACCACGAACTCTTCATCTTCCGCGTTCGGGATTACTATGTCGCTGTATTCCGGGTTCAGGGGCTTCAGGATTATTTCTTCGTGCTCCCAGGTGCCGTCTTGGGCGTGTTTAATTTTGCTGGTGTATTTCTTTACGGTGTAGCTGCCGCCGGTGTCGGGGTCGGAGATGGAGCTGTGCTGGACCAGGACTATTTTGTTCTGGCGGGTTCCCCCCACGTTGGCGCGGAAAACGCAGTAGTCGCCGTCGTGCAGTTTGGGCTCCATTGAACGCCCGGACACTTTTGCGACGAACAGGTTATGATTGGGTTTTATCTCGGACGGGCACTTTATCCAGCCTTCCGGCTCTACGGCCATGCCTTTGCCGAAGTTGCCGCAGGCGGCCTCCAGGCTGAACACGGGCAGGTAGTCCACGTACCTCTGTGCGGCGGGCACTTCGGGCTCAATATCGAAAAGCTTTTTCAACTTCGCCGTGACTGAGGCCACGGAAACGGCCTCGGCAGGCGCAGGCTGGGCGTCGATCCTGGCTTTAAAATATTCGGCGGTCTCTTTATCTGTGAAGTGAACGTAGCAGCCCTTAAGGCCCCTGGTCATCAAGGTGCGGTAAGTGTTCTTGATTATGGCGTCCAGCCGCGCTTTAGTGGCTTCGGGGTCTTTCTTGGCCAAGGCCTTCCAGCCGTGGATGGATTTATCGGAGCTTGCCCGTGCTTCCGGCACCGTTACCACGGCGCCGTCGCGCACAACCAGGTCCGGGCCCACTATTACGCCCACGTAATCCAGCTCCAGGCCCTGGCAGGTGTGGATGCAGCCCACTTCGCTGACGGAATCCGGCTTTATTATCCAGGCCTGCCCGTCCACGTCCAGGTTCCAGGTGGCTTTGTAGCCGTCCAGCACTATATCTTTCAGCGCCGGGCTCCTCTTGCTTATCCAGTTCCAGCAGTAGCCGGCCACCATGCGGGCTTTGTTCTTGGGCTTGTTCTTTTCGCGGATAAGGGCGTGCAGCTCGGCGGGGCTGTTTATTATGCGGAAGTCGTAATCTTTGGTGTCCAGCGTCTCGTTGGCGGTTTTCGCTATATCCAGCGTATTATCCAGCCAGGCGAGATAACCGTCGGAGCCGTTGCAGCGGAACTGGGACTCCAGCTTGAGCTCCGTGACCTTGGCGTTCTGCTTTATTGCCCAACGGCGGAGCTCTTCTTTGTCGCCGATGTCTTTGAGCGTCACCTTCTGGTCTTCGTCCACAAAGAACACGCTGAACTTGCTGGCGTGGATCAGTTCCTTCACCTGGTTCTCGCCTAGGTGGCTGAACATGCCGGACTTGGCGTTAAGGCGGTGGGCCTCGTCCACTATAAGGCAGTCGTAATCGTTAGGTTTGGCTTTATGGTACGAGCCCGAGCCGCTGAACATATTGGTGATATGGGATTTTTTGAAGGAGCTGGTGAGCTTGGCTTCGTAAACCATGCGCGGCGCCGAGTTGCGGGTAACGTACTGCGCCACAAGTTCGCGCTTGGTAAGGGCTACCAGCAGGTTTATGGCCACCACGGACTTGCCGGTGCCGGGGCCGCCTTCCACTATCAGCACGTGCTTTACGCCGTTGCTGGCTTTTACGGCCTGCTCTATGGCGGTCTCGAAGACGACTTTCTGGTCGTCTATCATCACGAATTCTTCGTTGCCCTTAAGCATGGACGCGAGCTGGTCGGCTAGGTTCTTGGAAGGCCTGATCTTGCCCTGCTCTATGCGGTACATGAGCCGGTTCTTGTCGCCGTGCTTGATGTTGTTCTTTATGAACAGCTGCAGCTTCTCCGCGTCCGCCTTGTAGAAAACCGGGGCCTGCCGGGTGTACTCGCTGTAGCACTTGTTGCCGATAATGTCGTCCTGGACGTAATTGTGCATGTACGCGCAGGGGTACAGGCGGATGTTCTCTTCCTGCACGGTCTGGTTGAAATCTTCAAGCAGGCGCTTATACGACCACACCTGGTAGGACGGGTGGGCCGTTTCCTGCGGCACGCCTTTGAAAGGCGTAACTACGATGGCGTCTTTGTCCGTAAGCGTGGCCTGCTCCCACTGCTTAAGTTCCACGAGGATGGCGGTCTCAAGGTTCTGGGCGTCGGTGCCGGTAAGGATAAAGTCTACGCGCTTGTTGGATCTGGGGATATGGTATTCGATGGCGACACCAGCGTCGTCCGGGATGGCGGTATCGTGCACTACGCGTTCCATGAACTGCAGAGAGTTCACCCAGGAATCTATTTCCCCTTTAGTGGTGCCTCTGCCGGTTGCGCCCTTGAATGCGCTGAGGATGATGCCGCCGATGTCATTGCTCATGACATCCTGCTGGAAGCGCCCCTTGGTGGCGCTGTAGACTATCACTTATACTCCGTGTACTTGGTGTGGCGGCCTTTGGCTTTGCGGACGGGGTATTTCTTGGCGTTCTTTTTGAGTTTGGCCGAGAGGGCTTTTAGGGGGTCGATGCCGAGGTCGTGGCTGAGGAGGAGGACGTAGTAGAGCACGTCGGCTATTTCGTCCGAAATTTCGGATTTATTGGATTTTATATGCTTTTCTATTTCGGCGGGGTTCTTCCACTGGAAGTGTTCCAGCAGCTCGGCGGCTTCGAGGGTGAGGGAGATGGCTACGTCTTTGGGGTTGTGGAACTGCGCCCAGTCGCGGGCGTTGCGGAAATGGATGATCTTGCGGCTTAGGCCTTTGATAGTTAGCATTGATGTCCCAGTATAAATGCGGTCCCCTTCTAACCTTGTAAAATCCTACATCTTTGGGAACAAATAATACATACCCCTTTTGGGGTAGTAGGCGCGGCGCGGCCGGCCCGACGATATAGTCAACACCCACAACGACACACTTAGCCATTTGCCTAAAAGAAACCAGGAGGTTTAAGATGAGTTATCTTGAAAAAGAATAACTGAATCAGCAGAAAGGCACATGTTTGCGTATATGTATCAGATCCCGCAATTAAATCGAAAAACCCGGAGGAAGGCCTCCGGGTTTGTGCTGGGCTGGTTGGGCTTAGGAGCGGCCGAACTTCTTGTAGACTTCTTTGCGGTGGCCGATCTTGAGGATCACCACCGTGGAGCCCTGTACCTGATAAATCACGCGATAGTCCCCCACGCGCAGCTTGCGGTAGGGGGCCAGGGTGCGGCGCAGGGGCTCGCCGAATCTTATAGGGTCCAGGATAAGGCGCTCTTCTATGGCCTTTGGGAGGCGCTCATTGATATTTTTGGGGAAGCCGGCGATATCGCTGGCCACTTCCGGGTGATAGCGCGGCTCGTAGAGCATTATTTCCAGATGTCCTTGTGGGACACGGACTTCTTGGCGGAGTAGGTCTTGGCCCTCTCGGCGGCTGCCAGGCCCCAAAACACGTCTTCCCGGGCTTCCAGCGCCTCTTTTATCAGGTCGCGGGCTTCCAGCGACATGGAGATGCCGTCGCGCGCGGCCATGGTGCCCAGCGTGTCGTAAAGCAGCGGGTCCAGCACTATGTTTACTCTCGGATTTTTAGCAGGCATAATGTCCTCCTTTCATAGTGTGACACAAGTGTTCCACCATGTCAATCCCCCCCGCCGTTTCGGGGTGACGGCCTAAAGCTCGAAGCTCCCCCCGTTCTTGAGGACGTGCACGCGGTCACGGCCGAAGGCCCAGGTGAAGTTTTCGGGGTGTTCGGTGTGGATGGGGATGATGTGGCGCGGGTTTTTGCTGGCTACCAGCTCGCGCACGGCGGAGAAATAGGCGTGGCCGCTGGCGTGCACGGGGAATTCGGGCAGGCCCTTGGCCTTGAAGTATTCCAGCGTGTCGTGAAAGGACTCCTCCACCTTGTAGCCGTTCCACATGGAGTACACCAGGACGGCGTCGGTGTAGTCCTTAACGAATTTCTCCAGCCAGTACTGCGAATAGGTGCGCACGGCCACTATTAGCCGCTTGTGGTTGGCGTTCACCCACTTCCAGTCCACCAGGTGAGGCCGCATGCGGGCGTAGACGGCGGCGTACTCGGGCAGGCGGGCTATTTTGGCGGTGGCGGGCTATTTTGGCGGTGGCGGGCGCGTCTATTATCTTTAAATGCTCGTCGCCCAGGCCGGGGATCTGCAGCTCCACGCCGCTGTCGCGCTTTACCTGGTCTTTAAGGGTTTCCAGCACCAGGGCTATGTAGCCGTCTATGGCCAGGTAGCGGCCATGGGCCTGGGCTATCTCCGAAAGGCTGGTTATCACGTCCAGGTCCTGGCCGGAGCACATCACGTACACGGCGCCCTCGCGGCCGTTCACCAGGCTTTCTATGTCCTGCAGCACCTGCTGCTGGGTGGGGCCGCTGAGCACGGTGCTCTGGGTGCCCTCGGTAAGCATCAGGTCTATGGGGCCCAGGTCGGCCTCCAGGAACTGCTGAAAGGCCGCGCGCTTGTTGCCGTGCTTGCGGTAGTCGCCGGTGTAGATCAGCCTTTTCCCCTCCGCCTCGATCAGGAAAGCGAAGGCCTCGGGGGCGGAATGGTCCATGAGATAGGCGGTCAGCTTAAAAGCGCCCACCGTGAACGGCACGCCCTTGCGGTAATGCTTTATGGTGGCCCTGAGCTCGGTGGCGTCGCGCGGCATCTTGCCGCTGATGCGTATGAGCTCCTCCATGGCGGCCGTCATCCACACCGGCACGGCCGGGTCTACCGGTTTGGGGATAAGGCCGCCGTAATGGTCGCCGTGGTTATGCGAGATAACTATGCCGTCGAGCGGCCGGGTGCCGTCGGCGTAGAGGCCGGGGATATTCAGGACGATCTCTTCGGGCGTGGGGTAGACGCTCTTGTTGGTAACGGGGTCTATTTTGGGCAGCGGGGCGCCGTAGTCGAGCAGAATGCGGGACTCCCCCGACTGCAGCTCTATGGTATTGCCGCCCACTTCCTCGGCGCCGCGATGCACTGTGATCTTCATATAGCTCACCCCTTGAATATATTATACAGCATCACCCCGACAAGGGCGTGTCGGTGGCAAAATGAAGAGCTCAGTACTCTAAGGCGGCTGCGGAGGGCTAATCCAGGATGAATTCTTCCCCGTTCTTCAGTATGCGGGCGCGCTTGCCGAAGGTCTGGGTGAATTTGTCCTGGTGCTCGGTGTTTATGGGGATGATGTAGCGCGGTTTCTTGTTCTCCACCAGTTTGCGGATGGCGGAGAAATAGGCGTGGTGGGAGGACGGGGTGGGCACTTCGGCCATGCGGCGGGCGCGGAACCATTGGAGGGTCTCCTGCATGCCCTCTTCCTCGCTGTATGTCTCCCAGTCGGAATATATCAGGGTGGCTTTGCTGAAATCTTTTATCTCTTCCCCCACCCAGTGCTGGGCGTTGGCGCGCACGGGGATTATAAGGCGGTCCAGGTTGTCGTTTATCCAGTCCCAGCCGTGCATCCTGGGGCGCATGCGCCTGAAGGTCTCCATGTATTCCGTAAGCTGGAAGATGCGCTGCGTGGCTTTGTTGCGCACAATGCGCAGGAACTCGGTCTCCAGGCTTGGGGCCTTAAGCTCCACACCCTGCTTTTCTGCCAGGTGTTTTAACCTTTCCAGCAGCAGGGCCACATAGCCGTCCACCACCAGGAAGCGCCTGGTGTTCTTGGCCAGTTGCGCCAGGCTGGTAAGCAGGCCTATATCCTGGCCGGCGCACATAACATAAAGCGGGCCGTCGCGGCCTTTAAGGTTGGCCTCTATATGGGCCATTATCTCGGGCTCCGTGGGGCCTTTCTCTATGCCGGCCTGGGTGCCTTCGGTTATAAGCGCGTCTATGGGGCCAGGCTTTGCCGCCAGCAGCTGTTTGAAGGCGGCGGCTTTAATGCCGTGCTCGCGGTAGTCGCCGGTATATATAACCCTATTGCGGCCGGCTTCTATCAGGAAGGCGAAGGACTCGGCCGCGGTATGGTCCATCAGGAACGGGGTTATAACGAAGCCGCCTACTATGAATTTATGGCCTTTGCGGAAATAGTGAATGTCCGCCGTCAGCTTTTGCGGCTCGCTGGGCATTTTGGCGGTTATGCGTATGACGTCTTCCATTATCTCCGACATGAAGACTTTTATGCGCGGGTTTACCGGCCGCGCCAGCAGCGCGCCGTAATGGTCCGCGTGGGTGTGGGAGACCAAAATGGCCAGTATGGGGTCGGATGCTTTGTCGTCGTAAAGGCCGGGGATGTTCAGCGTGGTCTGCTGCTGTTCCCCCTCCGCGTTGTAGCGCGGGGCGCCGTAGTCGAGCAGGATGCGGGACTTCCCCGACTGCAGCTCTATGGTATTGCCGCCCACTTCCTCGGCGCCGCGATGTATTGTGATCTTCATATTATTGCCCGCGGCACGGCTCCGTTGGGTCAGCCGCGGAAGAAGATTCCGGAGCGGGAGAAAGTGAAGAAGATCAGGTCTTCCCTTAATTTGAAGTCGTTGAGGTTGCGCGAGGGGCGCTGCCGGGAGGTCCAGTTGAGGTCGAAGGTCCAGTTGCGGCCCAGGTCCGCGCTGCCGCCGGCCATGAACCCCGAGCCGGAGGAACTTTCCCCGTTCAGGTCTATGCTGGTGAATTCGGCCCCCGCGCGCAGCGCGAACCGCTTGCCCAGGCGCTGCTCGGCGGCGGGCATAAGCCTGGTCATGCCGTAGTCCCGGCCGGAGTAGCTGTAGACGGCGTGCTTGACCACCAGCGAGGTGCGCTTCTCGTTGAGCACCCAGGTAAGCGTGTTCTCCAGCACGCTGGGCATGTCGTACTGCCTGAACACGCCGGCCACGGTGTCGAAGTACTCGGCTTTCTGGTCGGTGGTCGTATAGTACGAGTCGAAGAACAGCGTACTGGCGCTGTTCTTTACCAGCAGCGCGGCCGTATAGGCCATGACGCTCTGGTCGGGGGAGTCCACGTAAGTGCCGTTGGTCTCGTTCGGGTTGGGTGTACCGTCCACCATCACGTCCTGTATCCAGTACTCGCGGGTCTTGGTGAGCGCGGCCACGTCGCCGCCGACCGAGATATTGTGCGACACCCGGAAACCGGTGGAGAGCATGGCGCCCGTGGTGGTCACGTTCTCGTTTGAGACTATAGCCAGTTTATTGCCAAGGCGGGCGGGATCGCCCTGCCAGCCCAGCACCGCGTCCCTGGTATGGAAGCGCACATACTCCAGGCCCACGCCCCAGCCCTTCATGACGGGCATAAAGTAGCCGACGCCTGTCCTTTCTGAATGTTCCTGCACGCCGTCCTGCGGGGTGCGCACATAGTCCTTGTCCGCCGCCACGCCGCTCTGGGTGAAGTAGGCTTTATCCTGCGTCAGGTAGGCCAGGTAGGCCGGGTTCTCGTAGGACGTATAGAACTCGGGCATCACCTTGAACTTGGTCGTGGTGGTGAACAGCTTGTCCATGTAGACTTTTACGGCCGCGTTCTGCGGGTCCAGCTTCTTGGCCCCCACCAGTTCCTTCTTGGCGGTCTCGAAATCCTTCTTGTCGTAGGCGTCCACGGCCTTGGAGAACTTGATGGCCGCTTCGGCCGGCCTCTCAACCGCGCGCGCCGTCTTCACCTTCGACTTAATGAAGAAATGCTTAATTATCTTCTCCGAGCACTTGGAGGAGATGTAGTTGTACTTGGTCAGCTTGTCGGTCACCTTGTCCTCGAAGGCCACTTCCCCGCTGGCAGTGGCTATCACCTTGATGGTTACGGTAAGGTTGCCCATCAGGTCGAAGATCTTGCCAGCCACCAGGTAATCCGCGGCCAGCATTTTCCCCATTTCTATGCTGTTCTTAGCGTCCACGGCCCCCGAGAGGGCGAAAGCCTGTTCCTTGAAGACCTCTTCCCTTTTTTCCCTTTCGATGATAGCCATGCCCTTGGCCTTGGACAGCTCTATGCTGATGAATTCGGAGAAGCCTTTTCCGAGGTATTTGTATTGCGGGTTGTCGGACTGCACGTCGAAGTCCATGATGGATATACGGTACTCTCGGCCGAGAGTCCCGGGGTCTACGGGCTGCCAGCCGACCGGGTCTACTATCGTCTTATCCGAAGGGGCACCGGCGCCCGCCGGCGCGGTCTGCGCCTGCGCTGCGGTTAAACAGCCCGAGAGCAGCAATGCCTGGATAAAAAGTGATTTACATGTCCCCATTTATGTTCTCCTGAACCCGGTAAACCTTCCCGCTCGAATCATTCTACTTAATCAGAGCATGACGTACCAAATCCCCCAGCTCCAGGCCGATTGCTGCAGATTCTGGCGGCGGGCGCGGCTAGCAGGGTTAACGAGACTATTCCCGCTACTGACAGCCTTCAATACCAGCGCGCGGGCGGGCTGAAGTTTAATAAGATTATCAGGCTATGCCCCGGAACAAGTCTGATCTCATTGTATTCGACATGGACGGCACGCTGATAGATTCCATGGGCTGTCTTGAGGACTGGATCTACAGGGCCATTAAAGACCACTGCGCGCCTTCGGTTACCCCCGCCGCCGTAACTGCCGCTTTCGGGCCTACGGAGCCCAAAATAATAGAGGCATTTGTGCCGGCCGACAAGGTTGCGGCCTGCCTGGACGCCTATTACGGGCTTTATGAGGCCGAGCATGGCCGTGTAGCGGTTTATCCCGGGGTGGGTGAGCTGCTGCGCCAGATAGGGCTGCGCGGCATTCCCATGGCGCTGTGCACCGGCAAGAGCCGCCGGGCGGTGGACATTTCACTGGCCCGCCTGGGCTGGGAGAACTACTTTAAGTTTATTGTTACCGGGGACGACATGGCGCGGTTCAAGCCCGACCCGGACGGGCTAAATCAGATTATTTCGCGGGGTAATTTCAAACGCTCGCGCGCCATCTATATCGGCGACACCCTCGCCGACATGGCCGCGGCGGCCAGTGCCGGCATGCTCAGCGGTCACGCCCGGTGGTGCTGCCCCGCCCCGCCGGCCGGCGCACCTGAGCCAAGTTATGAATTAGCCGCGCCGGAGGACCTGCTCGCCCTGATATAGAGCCTGTAAGGCACGCTCTTTATTTGCCGTTGACTGCCCTTTTTCCCTCTGGTATACTATTTCTGAAGAGCGATAAGCCCGTCTCAGGTTGTCCAGGTGTTTTCCGCCATAACGGTTAAGAGCCTGGTCGCTAAGCCTGTCCGGCGCGCTCTTCTTTTTTTAGTACACCCTTTCCGAGCGTATTTTTCCTTTAAAGAGGTCATGCCACTCCCGGTCATTCCTCTCATGCTTTCTTAGGAAGCCCCACTAATCGCCAGAACGCAGATGGTAAAGAACGCGCTTGGTTTTTTGTTCACGAAGTCGAATCCCAGGTCCCCGCTTTCGTCGAGATATAGATAAAGCATAGTTCCCCCCTTGCACTACAAATAGAATAGCAGACGCCCCCGACAACCGCCTGTCGGGGCGGGCCCAGGCCGGCTGGGCCAAAAAGCTTGGGTTTCATAGGCCCTTGGCCGCATTCGGTGGCGCGCTATATCTGTTAACCTGTATATAATGCGAGTATTACAAGCTTTACTGGTGGCGGCGCTGATAGGCGCCGGGACGGCCGCGGCCGAGCCCGCACAGGTTATTTTAATACGCCACGCCGAGAAGCCCGCCGTCGGGCCGGAACTGAGCGCGCAGGGCTTTAAGCGCGCCGAAGCGCTGGTGAAGTTCTTCCGCAACAACCCGGCCGTGACCGCCTACGGCACCCCGGTGGCCATATACGCCGCGGCGCCCAAGCACGAGGACAGCTCGGTGCGCTCCATACAGACGGTAACGCCGCTGGCCAGGGCCCTGGGCATAGATGTGGACACCAGGTTCACCCGCGGCCAGACCAACAAGATAGTGCGGGCCATCATGGAAGAGCCGGCCTACGACGGCCGCATGGTGCTGGTCTGCTGGCAGCACACCAATTTGGTGGAGATAGCCCAGAACCTGGCCGCCTATAACAATTCCCCCCGCGTCAGCATACCACTGGTCTGGCCGGACGAGACTTTCGACCGGGTCTGGATCCTGGACCTCAAGAGTGGCAAGGTAACGGCCTTCAAAGACCTGCCGCAGCGCCTGCTGCCCGGCGACAGCGATTAAGTTTTAAGCCGCAATTAAAAAGCCCCGGGCAGTCCCGGGGCTTTTTGTTGCCGGCCTTTAGTTGTACTGTTCGAACGGGGCGGGCGGCGGCACGTAGGAGTTGGGCGGTACTATGTCGAAGGGGCATTTGAAGTTGGCCGGGGTCTTGCTGCCCAGCGGCCGGCGCAGCTTGTCCACCTTGGCCAGGAACAGGTCGGCCCAGTCCTCGGCGCTGTGCTCGGGGCCGCGCTGCGGGGCGCGGGCGGCGTTGAAGATGTCCACGAGCTGCTGGTGGGTGAGCAGGCTCAGGCGGCTTATCATCAACTGGCGGGCCTGCTCGCCGATCTGGTGCATATCGCGGCCGGTCTTGTCGGCCTCGCGCAGGGAGCTGGTGCGCACCACATTAAGGCGCATGATGCAGGCCTCGGGGTTGTCCCACACCCGCTCGTTCTTCCACTTGCGGTAATGCATGCGGCGGTTGTGGTAGATGCTGCGGCCGCCGAAGGAGACGCCCATATCCTGCAGGTAGACCACGGGCTTGCGGCATACCGTCTGGCCGCCTTCGATTGACAAATCTTTTTTCTCGCAGCCTAAGGCCTGGTTCTCGGCCTTGTTGTCGGTGTTGCCCAGCAGCATGGCGATACCCGCCAGCGCCTCGGCCTCCACGCGGTTCTGTATCAGGTGAAAATCGTCGAAGCCTATGCCCGAGTTGGCCGCGTACTCTATGCGCTCGCCCAACTTGTCCTCTATCACGGCCTGCTGGCCCTGCTTCCAGCTCCCGGGGTCGCGCTCGCTCTTGAAAGGGTCCGACGGGCAATCGGGGCAGTTGACGCGCACCGGGTACATGCGGTCGGCGTACACGCCTATGCCGGTAAAGATCCAGCTGGCGGCGGTCTCGGTCATCAGCTCGCCGTTACTCTCGCCGTATTTCACCTTGAACTCTTTGCCCTTGGCGTCGCGGCATTTGAATTTGCGGGTCATGCCGTTGGGCTTGCCGCCCTCGTAGGCTTCTTTCATGGGCACGTAGTTGCAGGTGACCAGCTCCTCTACGGCGTACTTCATTTTCCCGTAGGGACCGACCTTGTAATCTATGGCGGCGGTGCGCAGTTCGCCTACCGGGCGAAACATGGAGGACTGCGCCACGTAATTGTCGCGCTCGCCTTTGGAGACCAGGGGCATCTTGAGCTTTACTTTTTCGGGCTTTACCTGAGTGGCGTCGGCCGCGGCGGCGGCTTTGATCTCGTCGAGGCTGATGGCCAGGGCGCTGAAGTCTGTCTGGGCGGCCGCGGGCGCGGCCAGCAGGGTTAAGGAGAAGAGAATCTTTAGCATTAACTAAATCTTATGATTTAGCCGGCCGGCCGCAATAGAAGCTAAAGGCCCAGGCCCCTCCCGTCTTTCGGCCCCCTTTAGGGTGCTGACTGGCGTCAACAATGAAGAGCCCGACGGGGTAAAAGCGAACCGGGCGCCCTGTACAGCGGCGCCCGGTTTTGCTGGTGCTGGAGGTTTAGAACTTCACAACGGGGGCGGCCTTGGCCGGCTCGTCGCTCTTGAAGTAATCCTCGGATTTCTTGAAGTCGAACATGCCCGCCAGGATATTGGTGGGGAAGCGCCTTACCGTAACGTTGTAGGCGTTTATGGTTTCGTTGTAGCGCATCCTTTCCACGGAGATGCGGTTCTCGGTGCCGGCCAGCTCGTCCTGCAGCCGGATGAAGTTCTGGTTGGCCTTCAGGTCGGGATATTTCTCTATCACCACCATCAGGCGGCCCAGGGCGGACTCCATGCCGTTGGCGGCGGCCACTTTTTCGCTCTGGCCCTTGGCCGAGCCCCACTGGCTGCGCAGCCTTGTCACCTCGGTGAGCAGCTCGTTTTCATGCTTGGCGTAACCCTTTACCGTGTTGACCAAATTGGGGATAAGGTCGTAGCGCCGCTGCAGCACGGTCTCCACCTGGCTCCACGCGGCGGGCACGGCTTCGGAAGTGCTTACCAGCCTGTTATAGCCTGAAGCCATCCACAAACCCATTACCAGCACGAACCCGAACACCACACCGAAAACTATCAGTAAGCCTTTTTTCATTGTATTCTCCTTAAGATCCTATTTCTTGACTTCACTTTCAGTGCTCTGCAACCAGCGGTCCACTTCGCCCGACACTCCCTGCACCGCCGCCAGGTAGCGGCTGAATATCTGCATGGAAGAGAGGTCCTTGTTCTTCCTTCCCTCCTTGAGTTCCCAGACAATGGAGAAGATCTCCGTGTCGAATTTTATGTGCTTGGCCAGCAGGGGCAGGGCCTCCAGCTTTTTGGCGGGCGGCGTATCGCCGTAAAGCCGCAGTGCCGCCTTGAACAGCGTCAGGAAGGCCGCCAGGGAGTCCGCCATCAGCTTGTCCACTTCCTTCGGCGCACCCCTGGTTACCAGGAACCGCTCGCGCAGCAGGATCACCTTGCTCTTGAACTCGTGCTCCAGCTCCAGCCGCAGGTTGCCCAGGTGTATCTTTAATCCGTCGAAAGGGTTGGCGCCGTGCAGCACTTTATGCGTCTGCATGATGTCGGCGAACTCCACGGGGAAGACGTCGGCGCTGCGCAGCAGGGTCTCCCGGGCGAACAGCAGCGGGGCCGGGTTGCCGTCCTTGCCCCAGCGCGTGCACAGGCCGGTCAGGGCCAGCAGGCCGTCGGCGTCCACCTGCTCCAGGGTGACCAGCACGTTATAGTCGGAAGTCTTTACCGTATCGCCGGCCGCGGCCGAGCCGTAAAGCACCACGGCGCAAAGGTTGCTGCCGCAGATCTTCTTCAGCTCCTCCGTCAAATCTTCAGGTGTCATTTTAGCCATTGTTCTCTCCTACCAGCTGCGTGAACTGCCGCCGCCGCCCGAACTTCCCCCGCCGAACCCGCCGAACCCGCCGCCGCCGAAGCCGCCGCCGCTCCTGGTGACGGACTGCAAGAGCAGGATGGCCAGTACAGGATGGCGGATGGCGAAGATTATGAAACCGACCAGCAGCAGGCCGGCAATGATTTTCTGGCCCGCGCTCAGGGGGCGGGCCTGGCGCCGGCCGCCCTGGCCGCCCTGGGCGCCAGCCGAAAGGGTGATGCCGCTGTCTTTGGCGATAGCCGCGGCCAGCGCCAGCGAGCCCTGGGTCACACCGCCGGCGTAATCCCCGGCCTTGAAATAGGGGAGCATGTACTCGTCTTGTATGGCGCCGGTCAGGCCGTCGGGCAGTATGCCCTCCAGGCCATAGCCCACTTCTATGCGGGACTTGCGGTCCTCCACCGCCACCAGCAGCAGCACGCCGCGGCTGGTCCGCTTGTCGCCTATGCCCCATTTCTTATAGGTTTCCACCGCATAGGTCTCTATGTCCCTGCCGCCCAGGGTTTTAACCGTCAGCACGGCCACCTGGGCCTTGGCGCGGGCGTCCAGGTCGGCCAGGACGGCGTCCAGCCGGGCGGCGGTCTGGGCGCCCAGCACGCCGGCGGAGTCGTTGACGTAGGCCCGGGGCGCGGGCGCGCCCCCCTGCGCCGCGGCCAGGGCCGGGCCGGCGGCAAGCAGCGCGGCGAGCGCGGGCAGCAGGAGGGTGAGACGGGGAAGTTTAGACATCGGCCAATTTTACCACTGGTAGCGGGAGCGCACCTTGGCCAGCCAGGGCGGGGTTTTCTTGGCTATGCCGGCGGCGTAGGCGGCGATGATGGCCTGCACGGGCAGGGCGGCGAAGCCGGCCTTGTGCTCCGGGGCGAGGCGCAGGCGGTAGCGCTCCATGGGGCCCTGCTGGGGCTGGTTCTCCGGCGAGGGGCGCTCGGCCGTGGTAAGGCTGGTATTGCGGTTGTCGTACACCACCAGCAGCAGCGCCTCGTCGAAGCCGAAGTGCTCCTTTAGGCGCAGCAGGGTGTAATGGCTGCGGTAGAGCTGGTTGACCGGGCCGGCGAACAGGCAGGCCCCCTCGTGGCCGTCGAGCGGGTTGGGCTTGCCGAACATGTTGTCCAGGTTGAACTCGCCGAAGGCCGGCAGGGCGGCGCCGTGGCGCAGCTGGCAGAGAGCGCCGCGCTCGCCGTTCTCCAGGCAGGCGTGGCGGCCGGGCTCGGTGTAGGCCGGGTCGGTAAAACCGGCGCAGGCCGCGAACTCGGCTTCGGTATATTTAAACTCAACGCCTATGAGGGCGCGCACTTCGCGGCCGTCCTTCAGGCCGGTCACGGCCAGGGCGGCGTCCAGGCCGCGGGCGCGGCCGGTTTCGCCGGTCAGCTCGGCGAGGTCCGCCTTGGGGAATACGCGCGCCTGGGTCTGGCCGGGCACCGGCTTATGCGGCACCTCGAAGTGGCAATCGGCCACGGCGCTTATCGTCACCCCCCACGTGGGCGAGACGTTCTCGTTGAGGGCCTTGATCAGGCCGGCGATGGCGGTCTCGTTCCTGGCGAAGACCGGCGCCAACGCCTGCGCGCAGGCCGTCTGCGAGCTGCGCGGGTTCTTGGCCCGGGCGTGCAGCGCCAGGCCGTTATGCTTGGAATAGTCGTTGAGCAAGTTGTCGAAACCGCCGGGCTGGGTCAGCTTGGGCAGTGCGGCCCAGGCGGCCTGGTGGGCGTCGGCCAGGCGGGTGAAGGCGTTCACGCGCGGCTTGCGGGGCAAATAGGCCGCGCGGGGGCTGGTAAGGGCCTTCTCGAGGAAGTTAACGAGCGGCTGGAAGTCGGCGGCCTTGAGCGGCGCCACCCCGCCCAGCAGGGCGCACTGGCAGTCGGGCAGGTCGGCCGGGGTAAGGCAGGCCAGGCGGCCGTAGGCGTCATAGGCCTGGCCAAGGATCAGCAGGCTTTTGTCGCTGATGCCTTTTATCTCGAAAGCTTCGGTATTGAGCACGCCGAGGGCGCTCTTCTGGGCGAACAGCTGCTGATAATGCTTGAGGAAGATGGCCTCGCCACCCTTTACGGCGGCGGGCAGGGCGCGCACGGCCTTAAGGCGGGCCATGGCCGCGCCGTCGAGGTCAGCGCTGGAGGCGAACTCCAGCGACAGCAGTACCAGCTGGGCGGTGGCTTTCTCGATCAGCAGCAGGTCTACGCGGGTGGCCTGCTGGCCTTTGTCGGCCAGGGCTTCCTGCGGCACCTGCACCTGCTCGTCGAGCACGGTAAAATCTTCGCGCTTGCGCAGCAGCTCCCAGGCCAGCAGCGCCTGCTGCACCGGCTCCTGGCCGGACATCTTGTTCTTCTCCACGTACTCCATCACGGCGCGGCGGCCTTTCTTGAGCTGAATGGTAAGCCCCTCGGCGTCCACGCCTTTTACCGCCTCCCGCCCGAAGAGCTTGGTGTATTCTTCCGTCGAG
>Ga0209212_1001594_pt1 | contig 36003 bp, 36 predicted proteins | sample RifGroC2_FD_183996 | JGI IMG/M metagenome (GOLD analysis project Ga0209212, IMG submission 183996) | Groundwater microbial communities from Rifle, Colorado, USA - Groundwater C2 (SPAdes) (version 2) | ecosystem: Environmental > Aquatic > Deep subsurface > Groundwater | place: Rifle, Colorado...
CCGTGCTGGCCGTGTTCCTGCCCATCATCGCCGGGCAGGGCGGCAACGCCGGCACGCAGACGCTGGCCGTGGTCATCCGCGGCATGCTGATGCGCGAGATAGCGCCGCACAACGCCTGGCAGCTGGTAAAGACCGAATTCTGGGTGGCCCTCGTCAACGGCGCGGCCACCGGCCTGATAACCGCGGCCGCGGCCGTGCTCTGGAAGGGCAACCCCTGGCTGGGCTTCGTGGTGGGTGTGGCCATGGTGGTCAACATGGTGGCCGCCGGGCTTTCAGGCGCGCTGATCCCGCTGGCCATGAAGCGCCTCGGCTTCGACCCGGCCCATTCCTCCGGCATCTTCCTGACCACCGTCACCGACGTGGTCGGCTTCTTCGCCTTCCTCAGCACCGCCTGGCTGCTGCAGAGCAAGCTGATATAAGCGGGCGGCCCGCAAATGAAAAAACCGCGGCGGCCCGCGGTTTTTTTATTTAGTTCCCGCGCCGGCTTAGCGGGCGCGCGCGGCCAGCAGTTCGCGGTAGTAGTCCAGTGTGCGGCGGGCCATGATGGCGGTGGTGAACCCCGAGCTGACGAGGGATACGGAACTTTTGGAAAACTTTTCGCGCAGGCCGGGGTCGGCCAGCACGGCCTGCAGGCGCTCCGCCAGGGCGGCGTGGTCCCCGGGCGGAAAAAGCAGGCCGGTGACGCCGTCCTTTACGATCTCCGAATTCCCGGAAATGTCGCTGGCCACCGCCGGCACGCCCATCGCCAGCGATTCCCGCACGCTGCCGCTCAGCGCCTCGCCCTTCACGGCCGCGTTGACGCTCACCGAGGCGACGGTCAGCAGCCGCTCCACGTCGTCGCGCAGGCCGAGGAAGCGGCCTTTTTCAAGGGGCAGGCCTTCGGCGGAGAACAGGCCTTTCAGCTCTTCCGAATCCGTGGCGCGCCCGGCGAAGACAAGCGCGAAATCCAGGCCGCGGGCATACAGGAGTTTCGCGGCCTTCAGCAGCACGTGCTGGCCCTTGTGCGCGCTGAAATTGCCTACCAGCATGACCATGGGCAAGCCCGGGGGGAGGGCCAGTTCCTTCATTATCCCCGGGTCCGGCGGGCGGGGGGAGAAGCGGGCCGGGTCAGTGCCGCTGTAGATGGTGCGCACGCGCCCGGGCTCCACGCCGTAGGCGACAAGCTGACCCCGCACGGAGTCAGCCACGGCTATGACGCCGTCTATCAGGCGGCTGGTGTATTTCAGCTTCGCGAAGAAGCCTTTAACTATCGGGTGGGAAACGCGGCGGGTAAAGATGAAAACCGGCTTGTGCGCGGCCAGGAACTTGGCGAGCAGGCCCATGGCGTGCGCCTTGGGGTGGTGGGCCTGCATCACGTCCGGCTTTAGTTCGTCGATAAGCCGGGCCAGGGAGGAGGCCGTGCGCAGGTCGTAGTCGCGGCGCGGCTGGAAATGGCGCACCTCGAACCCGTCCGCGGCGGCCTTCCTGCCCAGGTCCCCGGCGGCGGGGCAGGCGATCACGTTCTCATGCCCCAGGGCGCGCAATTCGCGGGCCAGGTACAGCGCCTGCGCGGCGCCGCCGGACCAGCCGAAGCTCTCGGTCAGATGCAGTATCTTCATTTGGACAGGGAAGCTTTCCTTACCACCGAATTGATAACGGCGCCCCACGGGACCGCGCGCTGCTCCAGCCCGGCGGAAAAGGCGTCCAGGTCGTAGTTCACCCTCACTATCTCCGCGCTGACGGCGCCGTTCACGGTGACTACGGCGTAGGAGGCCGCCGGGTTGCCGTCCAGCGGGCTGCCCACGCTGCCGGGATTTACCGTCACGCCGCCCGGGGCTGAGGCGACATAAGGGGCGTGGATATGGCCGCACAGGACATTGCCGGGGGCGCTGCCCGGCTTGAAAGAGATCTCGTCGCTGCGCTCTGAAGCGTGGAAGGCGCTGAACCTGACCCCGCCCAGGCTGAAGGCGGCGGCCGCGGGCGCGGCGCCGAGCCAGGCCTTGGATTCGTCGTCCAGGGAGGCCGCGGTCCAGGCGCTGTGGGTCGCGCCTTCGGCGCAGCGGAAATAGCGCTCCAGGGCCGCCTTGTCGGCTCCTTCGGAGATATACCGGTCGTGGTTGCCCCGCACCCTGAAAGCGGGCTTGAGGGAACGCAGCAGGGCTACGGCTTCAGCCGGGAAAGGCCCCATGTTGACCGCGTCCCCCAGGAAGCACAGGGGGGCCGAGGCCAGGCCCCGGGCCGCGATATCGGAGACGACGGCCTCCAGGGCGGGGAGGTTGGCGTGTATGTCCGAGATGAGTATAAGTTTTTCAGCGCACATTGAAAGTCCTATATGGGGCCTAGGTCCAATAACCGGCCGGGCCTGGGCCTTTGTGCACCTTACAGGGGCCCTTTATTCTGTTAGATTATAGTATATCGAGCCGTAAGCACGGAGAGAATGAATGAAAAAAACCCTATTTGCCCTGATAGCCTGCCTGGGAGTCCTGCCCGCCGGGGCGCAGCAGCTCCGGAACCTGGACGTAAATAACCTCAAAACTTCTTCCAAAGATTTAGCGGCCCCGGCCGCCGCCCCCGCGCACGCGGCCGGCAACTATTACCTGGACCGGAACTCCTACGACCCGCTGCTCATGCGCCCGTCGCGCCAGGGCGAGAAGATCAATATCATCGGCGGCACCATAGACATCCCCGGCATCGACGGCACGCTGGATTTCTCCCGCAAGTACCGCCAGCTGGAATACCGGCGCCATGACCTGCAGAGCGACGTGGCCCTGGCCGTCTACACCAAGAACCTGCCCAAAGTCCTTTTCCAGGTGCTGTTCGGCATAGCCGAAGACAACGGCAACCCCGCCGGCGGCACCTACAGCGACCAGAACCCGGTAGTGCAGGATCCCCCGGTGGCCATGCCCACCGAGTCCGACATCATGGCGCTGGACGTGCCCGAGGACGAAAAGCAGCGCCTGCTGGTGCAGCTGCGCAACTCCAAGCTGCACATTGAGGGCCGCATCAACCCCTTCCGCAAGGGTGAGATGCTCAAGATGTACCAGCAGATCCTTGTCGAGGAGCGCGCCGCGGGCCTGGAGCCCAAGTTCGGCCTGCCCCACGAGTGGAGCCCGGAGTTCATGGCCTACTGCAAGGACAAGGGCGAAATGATCCCGCTGGTCTTCACCAAGCTGCTGACCGCGCTGGCCTCCGGCGTGACCTCCAGACACTTCAAGACCGGCACCGAAGCGGACCTGATCGGCTACATCCTCTCCCGGCAGGACGCCTCCGTCACGATGGACCAGCTCTTCCGGGCCAGCTACCGCCTGGCCGGCGGCGACGTGTACCTGGCGATCCTGGCCATAGAGAACATCCTGGGCGACAACTGGCGCCACCCGGACCGCGACAAGCTGGCCGTCACCCGCAAGCTGGCCAGCATCAGCAACTTCTACCAGGGCAAGGGCGACAAATACGGCGCCTGGTACCACTTCCACGGCATCATGCTCTACGGCTACGTGCGCGGCGGCTTCAGGGCCGCGCTGATAGGCGGCATCGAGACCGCGGGCTCGCACGTGCTGGGCAGCGCCCACGACGGCTCCGACGAGCAGCAGGAAGACTACGTCAACTCCACCGGCGGCAAGATAGGCGCCCGGCTGGCCAAGGTGCTGCGCGAGCGGATCTTCGAGGCCTTCACGCCGGACAAGAACTACTGCGACCCGAACGTCTACCTGGACCTCTCCGAGGATTTCCGCGACCGCATAGAGTACGTGGAGAGCACGGATTTCAAGGCCGAGCTCGACGAGGCGCGCATGTGGCTCAAGCCCCTGTACCGCGACTACCTCGACTGCCACGTCGAGATCATCTACAACGATTACTCGGGGCAGCTGAACTCCAAGTACATCGTCAAGAAGGACCATGTCGACTTCAAGAAGGGTAAGAGCAAGCCGATCCTGATCAATTCGGTCCACGAGCTGGTAAAGGCCCGCGCCTTCATCTCCGGCTGCCTGGCCTCCGAGACGCCGGTGGGCGCCAAGGCCTTCGGCGGCGCGCGCCTGCCCGAGCGCGTCTGGGTGGACGCCGAGTAAACCCCGGCGGCGCCGCGAGAGCCCCCCGGAACGGCCGGGGGGCTTTTCTTTTGGCGCCTTAAATATTAAACTGAAGGCATGAACTCCATCAAGAGCGGCTGGGACCTCATCAAATACTCCACCACGCTGTTCCTGCGCCACCCGGTCATGGTGATGCCGCTGCTCTTCACCTGGCTGCTGTACGCGCCCACGGTGCTCTATTTCAAGTACCGCTTCGACTGGGACCCGCTGACGCTGGAGCAGACTATGCTGACGGTGCTGGGCATAATCTTCTTCTTCGCCCTGCTGCTGGCCTTTTCGGCCTCGATGCTGCTGGAGCTGATCCAGCAGGCCGAGTCCGGGCGGCAGCTCTCGCTGGCGGGGGCCTTCGCCGACTCGCTCGGCGCCAACCTGCTGCGGATGCTGCCGATAGTGGTGGTCTGGACGCTGGTCTGGTTCGTGCTGACCGTGCTGACGGCGCTGCTGACGCGCAAGAAGCGCGGCTCTTCTTCCGGCAGGGACGACAATTTCAGCGCCGAGAACGCCGCCCGCACGCTGGCCGGGGATACCCGGTTCTCGCTCTCGGCCGCCTTCTTCCGCGCGCTCAACAAGGGCGTCAGGATGGCGGTGTTCCTGGTGCTGCCGGCCATAGCCTGGCAGGGTCTGGGCCCCTGGGACGCCTTCACCCGCGGCATGCGCATCCTGCGCCTCAACATCGGCACCTTCATGACGGGCTTCGCGCTGTCGGAGCTGGCGGCGGCCATCGTCTTCATCCCGCCGGCGATCATCCTCTATATTTCCGGCGAGGGCAAGGTCACTTTCCCGGAGTGGGTCTGGTTCGTCACGCTGGCCTATATGGCGCTGGCCTGGAGCTACAGCATCTACCTGGAGCAGATGTTCACGGCCATGCTGTACCTGTGGCATTTGAACTGGGAGAAGGCCATAGGCGAGGCGCAGGCGGCGGGGCGGCCCGTCCCGGCGCTGCGCGACGTCAGGCGCCCCTGCCTGCTAGACGGCATCGACGACCTGGCCCACCTGAAGGATTGCGCGGCCAGACAGCAATAAAGGAGAACTTATGCAGAACTTCACATTCGCCAACCCCACACAGATAATTTTCGGCAAGGCCGTGGTGGCCAAGCTGGGCCCGGCGGCGGCCGCCGCCGGCAAGAAAGCCCTCCTGGTCTACGGAGGCGGCAGCATAAAGAAGAACGGCGTGTACGACGTGCTGACCGGGGCCCTGAAGGCCAACGGCGTGGAGATCGTGGAGCATCCCGGCGTAAAGCCCAACCCGGTGCTCTCGCACGTGAAAGCCGGCATCGAGAAGGCCCGGGCTAATGCCTGCGACATCATAGTGGCGGCGGGGGGAGGCTCGGTGATAGACGAGGCCAAGGCCATCGCCGCGGGGGCCCTGCATGGCGGCGACGTCTGGGACTTTTTCTGCGGCAAGGCCGAGATCCGCAAGGCGCTGCCCCTCTTCACGGCGCTGACGCTGCCCGCCACCGGCTCGGAGATGAACGGCGGCTGCGTGGTGACCAACGAGGCCACGGCGCAGAAGTACTCGGCCCACAGCCAGTGGCTGTTCCCGCGCGTCTCGGCGCTGGACCCCGAGACCACGCTGACGCTGCCGCGCGAGCAGGTGGCCAACGGCGCGGTGGACGCGCTGGCGCACATCATAGAAGGCTATTTCACAACAAAGGACGCGGACTCGGAGATCACCGACGAGATAGTGCACGCCCTGGCCCGCACCGTGGTGGCCTCCACGCTGCGCATCCTCAAGGACCCGGCGGACTACAACGCGCGCGCCTCCATGATGTGGTCGGCCACGCTGGCGCTCAACGGCCTGGCCGCCTGCGGCTACGGCGGGACCAGCTTCATCAACCACGCCATAGAGCATTCCCTCAGCGCCCTCTACGACATCGCCCACGGCGCGGGACTGGCCATAGTGATGCCGGCCTGGTTCAAGCACCACCTGCAGGCCTCCGGCCCGGCCCGGCTTGAGAAATTCGGTGCCGCCGTCTTCGGCGTCCATACCGCCGAGGAAACCATAGCGGCTTTCGAGGCCTTCTTCCGCAAAGCCGGCGCCCCCGTGCGCCTGCCCGAAGCCGGCATCCCCGCCGAAGATATCCCGAAGATAGCCGCCAACGCCATGGGCCTCATCCGCCTGTGGGGCATGAAGCACGAGCAGCCCGAGATCGAAAAGATCCTCTCCAACGCCAAGTAAGGAAGCCTGGAGATCAAGAAAAGAGAAGCCCCGGAAGGGGCTTCTCCGATTTCAGCGGCCTGCCGCAGGGGTCAGGGGAGGATGTAGTCCAGGTACTTGGCGTACATTTTGACTGCGCGGTCGGCGGAGCGGAAGACCGGCACGCCGAGCTGCTGCGCGTAGTCGCAGTACGGCTCGTAGCGGGTGCCGGACCCGACGCAGAACAGCAGCGGCTTGCCGGACCCGCGGGCGTCGGCCGCCGCGGCCTTCAGGAAAGACTTCTCCAGGTCGTCCGGGTACGCCCCGCCCTTCGGCAGCGTGTGCATCATCGCCGTCAGCGGGATCATAGAAACGATGGCCCCGGAGAACTCGTCGGACGAAAGGGCGGACTTCACCACGCCGCCTATCGCCGCGTCGGTCGCCATCGGCGTGATGTCCAGCGGGTTCTTGGCGTCCACTATAGAGTCCAGCCTGTGCTCTTTAAGCACGCCGTCCATCTCGGCCGCGAGTTCCTTGCTCATGTCGGCGGTCACGCGGCCGGCCACGCCGTCGGCCATGCCGGCCGCCTCGAAGCCCGCGTTGCTCATAAAGAAGGTGTTGCCGTGCTTCAGGCCGTAGCCGCCGAAGGTGCAGGCCAGCGCGGCCAGGTCGTTGAACTCGTCGAAAGTCTCGGCCACCAGCGCCCCGGCGCGCTCCATGATAAGCCGCGTCACCAGGTAATCCCCGGCGATGGACGCCGTGTGCCCCATCACGGCCTTCTGCCCGATGGCCGTGCGGCCGGCCTTGTAGAGCACCACGATCTTGCCCTTCGCGCGGGCCTTCTCTATCACCTTGGCCAGCGCCAGCCCGTCGCCGGGCTTGAAGCCTTCCATGTAGACCAGCAGCACCTTCAGGTCATCCTCGTCGGCCAGCCGCTCCACGTAATCCGGCACGGTCACGTCCTGCTGGTTGCCCACGGTGATGCAGTAAGCCGGCTTAAGCCACGGCATCTTGCTGATGGTAGAGATCACGAAAGCCCCGCTCTGGCTCACGAAGGCCGTCTTGGCCATATTGGGATTCACGCCCAGCGGGTGCTCCATCTTGTATTCCGGGATGAAGAAAGTGTTCAGCTTTACGCCGTTGAGCACTATGCCCATGGAATTGCCGCCGGAGAGCGCGAAGTCCGGGTTCTGCTCCCGGGCGCCAGCTATGGCGTCCACCACGGTGCCGGCCATGCCCTCGGAGCCGGACTTCTCGCCCATGCCGCCGGAGATAAGCACCACGCCGTTCACCTTGCCCGACGCGCCGGCTTCGGCCAGCACGCGGGGCACCTCGGGAGAGGGGACCGCCACCACGTACATGTCCACCTTCTCCGGCAGCTGCGCCGGCGAGGGGAAGCATTTCACGCCGTCTATCTCGGCCGCCCCTTCTTTTATGATGTAGGTGCGCTCCTTCGGGAAGCCGGCCTTCACGATATTGTTGAGGATGATGCGGGCCATGTTCATCTTCTTCTCGCTGACGCCCACCACGGCGGCGCTCTTCGTGTGGATGAGCCCCTCGACGCCCTGCCGGGAAGGCTTGCGGCGCGGCGAGGCTTTCTTCGCGGGGCGGAAGCGCAGCACCCCGTCCAGCGCGGTCAGCCGCCCCCTGGAGGCGGCCAGCGGGTTGATCTCGAATTCCTCTATGGCCCAGTCGGAGGAGCCGCCGTCCCTGAAATGCTTGATCAGGTGCGAGAAGCCCTCGAGCCACTTGAGCATCTCTCCGTCCTGGACAATCCGCTTGCCGCCGCGGATATTGCCGGAGGTATACTTCCAGGCCCAGCAGCCGCCGAGGAAGCTTTGCCAGGCCTCGTCGTTAAAGGCCAGGTGCGCCGGGATCACGGAGGGGGAAACCCCGGGGCGCAGGGATTTCGTAAGCGCCTCGGCGTTAGTGCCGCCCGGGCCCAGGGTGAGCACCGGGCCGAAAGCGTCGTCGGAGCGCGCGCCCAGCAGCAGTTCCTCGCCCAGCGCGAAGGCGGAGTGCGGCACGAACTCCACCGCCATGAAGGCCTCGGCGTCAGCGAACTTGGCGGCCATCGCCTTCATCGCCGCGCCCAGCGCCTCCTCCGTCTTCTCAAGCACCTTAACCCCGCCCGCCTCGGTCTTGTGCAGCGTCGCCGAGGAGACCAGCTTCAGGACCGCCTTGTCGCCCGGCAGGCGCGCGCAGGCGTCCGCGGCCGCCGCGGCGGGGCTGAAGCCCTTCGCGTCGTAGAGGCAGTATTTCGGGGCGTCCAGCCCGGCCAGCTCGAACACCCGGTAGACCTCTGGCTCGCTCAGGCTCTTGCGCCCCTGCGCGCCGGCGGCCGCCAGGATCTTTTCTATCGCTTCGAAATTTTCCATATCCTCTCCCTCGCTCAGCCGATCTTTTCCACCGCGGCCTTCTGCGCGTAAGCCAGCGCCTGCGGCCGGTCTATGAACCCGGCGCCCACACTGAGGCAGTCGGAAGCCGCGCAGCCCGACGCCAGCTTGAGCGTGCGCCCGAAATCGAAACCGTTCAGGAAGCCGAAAAGGAAGCCGGCCATGAACGAGTCGCCGGCGCCCACCGCGCTCTTCAGCCTGGCCAGCCGGGGCGGTTTCGCCCGCCACAGCCCGAACAGGGAGGCCGCGTAGGTGGGCTTGTCGCCGTCGGTCACTATCAGCGTCTTGAGCCCGTGGCGCTTCCTGCTGCGGAACACCTCGGCCACCCGGGCCGGGCTGAAGCGGCACCCGCAGAGCTCTTCGAATTCGCCGCGGTTTATCTTGACGCCTTCGGCGCCGGCCGCCAGGGCCTCGGCCAGGGCCGGGCCGCTGGTATCGAAAATGGTAAAGCAGCCGCCCGCCGCGGCCTTTCTGACGAGCGCCGCGTAGAAGCCCTTCTTCAGCCCGGCGGAAACGCGGCCGCATACCGCCGCGGCCCTGAAGCGGGGCGCGAGGGAAGCGAATTTTTTCAGGAAAGCGGACTGCGAGGCGGCCGGCACGGGCGGGCCTTCCTCGTTCAGGTCCGGGGTCACGCCCCGCCTGTCCACTATGGTATAGCAGACCCGGGATTCCCCGGCGGAATGTCTTTCTATGAAAGCGCGGAAACCTTCCCGCTTCAGATGCCCTTCGATCCAGCGGCCGTTGTGGCCGCTGGCGAAGCCGGCCACCGGCGCCTCCAGCCCAAGCGAGCGCAGCGCGCGCGCCACGTTGACGCCCTTGCCGCCGGGCAGGGTCACCGGATCGGCCAGCCGGAAGATGCGGCCCTTCTCGAAATCCGGGACGACCACGGTCTTGTCGACTGACAGGTTAAGATTCACTATTAGCGCGTTCATCGGTGAGTTGAATTTAATTTAGCATTTTGCCAAGGGGTTTTGAAACCTAACTTTTATATAATAAAGAGTATGGGGAAAGCCCTTAGGATCTTAGGCTGGTCGCTGGGCGGCCTGGCCCTGGCCCTTGGCGCGGCTGCGCTGGGGCTCAAGCTTTATTTTACCCAGGCCCGCCTTAAAGCCCTCACCACCGATTACGCGGCCCGGAACCTGCGCAGGCAGGTCACCTTCGACTCCGTAGCCCTGAACTTCTCGGGCCTCTCCATAACCAACCTGCGCGTCTCGGAATACCCGGACTTCAAGCGGGGGGAATTTTTCAGCGCCGCAGCCTTCTCCGTACGCCCGTCGTTCCGCGCGCTGCTGCGCAGGGAGCTGAAGATAAACTCCGTCTCCGCCGACGCGCTCAGCATGCGCGTGGCCGAGTTGAAGCCGGACACCTACAATTTCTCCGACCTGCTGGCGCCCGCGCCCCACGCGCCGAAGCCGGCCGCGCAGGCTCCCAGGCAGGCGGCGCCCGCGCCGCAGCTCTCCGTCTCCAGCCTGAAGGTGCGGGGCTCGCGCTTCTCCTACGCCAACGCCGCGGGCGACCTCGCCGTGACCCTGCGCGACATCAACCTTTCCGCCTCCGGCATCTCTCCCTCAGGCCTTTTCCCGGTGGAGGCCGATTTTACGATGGCGGTGGCCTCGCCTTACTTTAAAGGCGAGATCCCCGCCGCGCTGAAGGGCCGGCTGGCGCTCGGCGGCTTCGCCCCGGCGAAAGGGCGCGCCGAAATAGAGAAGGCTTCCTTCTCCCTGGGCGGGGTGCGGGCCGAGGCGAAGGGCTCCCTCTCGAACCTGCTGGAGCCAGACGCGAAGCTGGCCCTGACGGTAAAAGAATTCTCCACCGCCGACCTGAAGACGGTCTTCAAAGGGCTGCCCCCGAAGATCCTGCTGCCCGAGATAGAGGCCGACACGGATTTCAAGCTGACCGCCAAAGACGCCGTCCTGCGCTCGGTTACGCTGCGCGCAGGCCCCGTGAAGGCCGTCATTAAAGGCCGCGCCGCCTGGAACCCGCGCGTCGCCTACGACCTGCTGGCCGACCTCAAGGCCCAGGTGCCCGAGATCGACACCACCCTGCTGGCCCGCAAAGCGAAGGCTTTCCCGGTGCCGAAAGGGCTCAAACTGCCGCTGGCGGAATTCTCCGCCCGGCTAAGGCTGAAGGACGGCTCGGCCGAGATCCCGTCCTTCGCGCTGGAATCCGTCCCGCTCTCCCTCTCGGGCCGGGCCTCCGTTAATTTCGCGGGAGCGCTCAAGGCCTCCGGGGCCGTGAAGGCCGAGATAAAGAATTTAGCCCGGGCCGCGGAAATAGCGCCCGAACTGCTCAAGGCCTACGCCCTTTCCGGCGCGGCTTCGGCGGCGCTGGACTTTTCCTACGCCGGCAAGCCGGCGGTTTCAGGCAAGGCCGCGCTCAACGGCCTCGGGGCGTCTTTCGCCGGCCACGCGCTCACAGGCCTGTCCGGGGGAATAGATTTCACCATGGATTCCGCCTCGGCGAAAAGCCTGCGCGGCAAGCTGGACGGCTCGGACTTCTCCGCCTCCTTCAAGGCGCGGGACCTGCTCAGGCACCCCAAGGCGGAGTTCGACCTGGACCTGGCCAGGCTGGCCCTCAAAGACCCGCCCGCCTCGGCGCCCGCGGCCGGGGCAGCCGGGAAAGGCCCCGCGGGCGCAGAGCCTTTCTACCTGGACGTCTCCGGCGCGGCCCGCGTGGGCGCGATAGAGCACCCGAATTTCCGCTGCGGCCCGGCCTCGCTCAAGCTCTCGCTGACCAACATCTCCGACGACCTGAAAGCGCTGGACGGCTCGGCCTCCTTCACCGCCGGCCCCGGCAAGCTCTCCGAGCTTTACGCCCTGGCCGGCAAACACAAGGCCGCCAAGGTGGCGCTGTACCCGCTGCTGGTCCTGCAGAAAGCGTCCAAGGCGGCCAAGGGGCTGAAGCTCCCCGACTTCAACAACATAGACTTCGAACGGATAGAGGGGGATTACGCCTTCGCCGACGGGCTGATGAAGCTCAACAGGTCCTCGCTCACCTCCGAGGTGGCCGACGTCAATTCCTCCGGCACCATCAACCTTCCCGCCGAGAAGCTGGACATGAAGATCAGCACGGCGCTCAAGAAGGCCAGCGGCATCAGCATGAGCGTCCCCGCCGGCATGCTCGTCAAGGGAACTTTCTCGGACCCGCAGGTAAAGCTCGACGTAAAATCGGTGGCGGAACAGCCCGCCGTCAAGAAAGCGCTGGACAAGCTGGCGCCGGGCGCGAACAAACTTCTCAAGGGCCTGTTTAAAAAATGAACCTCCGCCTCCTGCCGCTCCTGCCTCTCTGCTTCCTGGCGGCCTGCGCCGCCGGGCGCAAGGACATCCGCCTCACCAGCGAACCTTCCATCGAGCGCGCGCTCGATATCGTCAACTCCACCGGCCAGGGCAGGCCCCTCCTGAAATTTCTTTACAAGAACCCGGTCTCCTTCGAATATTCCAACACCGCGGGCCGCTGCCACAAGTTCTCGCTCAAGAACCGCAGGATCTTCCTGCCGCCCGGCTACAGGGGCTCCGACCTGGTGCTGGCCCTGGCCATAGCGCGCGCGGCCTACATCTACCGCCTGTACACCGAGAGCGGGCTGGACGAAATCATCTCCGAGGAGGAAGAGCTCGGGGCGCTGTTCCAGGCCCGCCTGGCGCTGGAGATAAACCTGGTCAACGCCGATTTCTCCCGGGCCGGCGGGGCCCCGGAGATAAAGAACGACTTCTGCACCTACGTGCTCGAGAACTCCGCCTACGCCATGGCGCAGGCCCGCAAAGAGGCGCTCACGCCCGACCCCGAGTGCCAGCGTCCGCTGGACACGATGGAGAACCAGCGCGTCTGGCTTGAAAAGACCCTGCGCGCCATAAACGACGAGACCTTCCACCAGCTGCTCTACGAGCGCGACATGGCGCGCGTAAAGAAAGGCGCCATGACCCTGGCCGAAGCCGCCCGCAACGACGCCTTCATGCGGGCCATGCCCACCTACGAATTTTACCGCTACCAGCGCACTTTCTACGACAAGCAGAGCGACATCTTCACCCGCTTCTCCAAGCTCTACGCCGCGGAGATCCGCGAGGACGCCCTCTGGCGCGCCGCGCGCCAGACCGACATCGACCGGGCCCGCGAGGAATTCTCAGCCTGCAATTTACCGTAAGAAGGGGGACGACGCCATTATGAACACGCAATACGACATCTGTTTCGTCACCGTCGGCGACAAAAAGACGGCGGACAAGATCACGGCGGGCCTTCTGGAGGAGCGCCTGGCCGCCTGCGTCTCGGCCGTGCCCGGCGTAGAATCTTCCTACTGGTGGAAGGACCGCATAGAGAAATCGGCCGAGATCCTGCTCCTCATCAAGACCCGCCGCGCCCTGCGCGAGGACATCATCCAGTTCGTGAAGCGGCACCACCCCTATACCGTGCCCGAAACGATCTTCACCGAGATAGGCGGGGCCTCGCACGAGTACCTGGACTGGCTGGGGGCGAACACCGTCTTTTCCACCAATATCCCGAAAGATAAGGCTCCGGAGAAAAAATAAATATGAAAAACGCGCTGCACGTGGTGATCGTTGTGGTGGTAGGCTCGCTGCTGGGCCTGTTCATAACCAAGCTGTTCAACATCTGGTTCCCGGCGGGCAGCCAGGTGGCAAGCCTGATAAATACCGGGATCAACACCGGGCTCAACCCCACCACGGTGGACCTGAACCTGGTGGAGGTCACCGCGGGGCTGGTCTTCAAGTTCAACATCGCCAGCATCCTGGGCATCTTCCTTTCCGCCGTAGTCTACAAGCAGCTGGTGAAATGACGCTGATACTCGCCTCGAAATCACCGCGCCGCAAACAGCTGCTGGCGGCGGCCGGCATAAAATACCGGGTGGTCCCCAGCCATATCGACGAGAGCTCGGCCTACAAGCGGCCGGCGCTGATAGTGCGCGAGCTGGCCTACAAGAAGGCCCTGTCCGTGGCGCTGAAACACCCCGGCTCGCCGGTGCTGGGCTCGGACACGCTGGTCTACTGCAAGGGAGAGGTGCTCGGCAAGCCGCGGGGGCACAGCGACGCCATGCGCCTGCTGCGCCTGCAGAACGGCTCCTGCCAGGCCGTGCATACCGGCGTGGCGCTGATCTGGCTGGACAAGGGCGTCTTCCTGGCGGGCTCCGACGTCACGCGCTGCAAGGCCCGCCGCCTGCCCGAAGCCGAACTGCGCGCCCTCGCGGCCAAACATCACGACAAGGCCGGCGCCTACGCGGTGCAGGACAAGGACGACGCCTTTATAGAGAAGATGGAGGGCCGCTACGATACCGTAGTGGGCCTGTCCATGAACCTGGTTCGTAAATTCATGAAGCAAGCCGGAGTTAAACATGCATAAGATCAAAAAGACTTTCCACCTGGCCTACGGCCACCGCCTGCTGAACTACAACGGCAAATGCGAGAACCTGCACGGCCACAACGGCGTGGTGGAGGTCACGCTTAAAGCCGCGGCGCTCAACAAGGAAAAGATGGTAATGGACTTCACCGAGCTGGGCCGCACGATGAAGTTGTGGCTGGACTCCAACCTGGACCACAAGGTGATCCTGGCCAAGGCCGACCCTCTGGCGCCGCTGCTTAAGAAGCAGGGCCAGAGCTGCTACCTCACGGCGGAGAACCCCACCGCCGAGATCCTGGCCAAGCTGATCTACGAGACGGCGCGCGGCATGAAGCTGCCCGTAGACGAGGTGGCCTTCTGGGAGACGCCCACCTCGATGGCGGCCTACAGGAGATGACCATGACAGAACAAACCAATCATTACGACATCGTCGTTATCGGCTCCGGGCCGGCGGGCTTCACCGCGGCCATCTACGCCGTGCGCGGGGGGGCCTCCACCGCCCTCTTCGGCGGCGTGGCGCCCGGCGGCCAGCTCCTGCTGACCATGGAGATAGAAAACTACCCCGGCTTCGTGGATCCCGTCGTGGGCGCCGACCTGATGGGCAAGATGCTGAAGCAGGCCACGCGCCTGGGCGCCAGGGTGCTGCAGGAATCCATTACTTCCGTGGACCTCTCCGCGCGGCCTTTCAAGCTTACGTCGGGCGGCGGCCAGCAGTACACCGCCGGCGCGCTGATAATAGCCACCGGGGCCCAGGCCAGGTGGCTCGGGCTGCCCTCGGAGCAGAAATACTCCGGCAAGGGCGTGTCGGGCTGCGCCACCTGCGACGGCTTCTTCTTCCGCGGCAAGGAAGTCTGCGTGGTGGGCGGGGGCGACACCGCCGCCGAGGACGCGCTGTTCCTCACCAAGTTCGCCTCCAAGGTATACCTGGTGCACCGCCGCGACAAGCTGCGCGCCAGCTTCCGCCTGCAGGAGAAGCTGAAAGCCAACCCGAAAGTGGAGATCATCTACGACCATATCCCTGAGGAATTTCTCGGCGCGGAGAAACTGACCGCCGTAAGCCTCAAGCACGTCAAGACCGGCGCGCCGCGGCGCCTGGACGTCACGGGGGCCTTCATAGCCATAGGCCATACCCCCGCGACGGAACTCGTGAAGGGCAAGCTGGCGCTCGACGAGAGCGGCTACATCGCCGCCGACAGCCATACCGCCACTTCGGTCCCCGGCGTTTACGCCGCGGGCGACGTGATGGATACCCGCTACAAGCAGGCCATAGTGGCGGCAGGCTCGGGGTGCAAAGCGGCCATGGAAGCGCTGCTTTACCTGGAAGAGCAGGACAAATAATAAGACGGCAAAAATAAAAAAGGACGGGCCCGTAAAGCCCGTCCTTTTTTATCGCCGGAGTTAAGCGTGGGGGAGGATGTTCAGTTTTCGCAGGCCGCGGCTGGTGCGGCGGATGTCCTTGACGAACAACCGCCAGCCCTTTATGAGGTTCTGCCGCTCTTCTTCGCCGATGGCCGGGGTAAATACCCTCGACGAGACTTTGGCCGACCACTGCGGGGCCAGCCCCAGCCCCCGCGCGGCGGCGAGCCCCGCCCCCATGGCGGTGGCTTCGCTTTCTTCCAGCGCCGTCAGGCGCGCGCCGGTGATATCCGCCTGGAACTGCAGCAGCCAGTCTATCTTCGAGAGCCCGCCGGAGACCTTCAGCTCTTCTATCCTGAAGCCCTTCTTTTTCACCAGGTCGAAGGCGTCGGCCACCATGTAGGCGATGCCCTCGGTGACGCCGCGCACCACGTCGTATTTATCCGAGTGCGCCGAGAAGCCCGAGAAAGTGGTGAAGGCGTTGAAATCCCAGTAAGGCGCGCCCAGCCCGCCGATGGCCGGCAGGCAGTGCAGGCGGTTGGCGGACTTGCGGCACATGCCGTCCACTTCGGAAATATCCTCGAAAAGGCCGAACTTCAGGCGCAGCCATTCCAGGGCGGTGCCGGCGGAGTTCACGGTGCTTTCGGTGAAATAGCAGACGTTCTTCCTGCCCTTGCCCGCCTGCCAGCCGAAAGAGTTCAGCAGGCCGCGGATCTTGAGCGGCTTGCGGCCGGTGTTCACCAGCAGGAAGGCCCCGGTGCCGTAATTGAGCGCGGCGGAATTGGGCGCTTCGAGGCCGAGGCCGAGCATGGCCGCCTGCTGGTCGCCCAGCATGGCGGTCACCGGGATGCGGCGCCCGCCGGCCTCTACCGAGCCGAGCCGGCCGACGCTGGGCTTTATCTCCGGCAGCAGCGCCCTGTCCACCCCGAAAGCGGCCAGCAGGCCGGGCTCCCAGCGCAGCCTGCGCAGGTTGAACAGCAGGGTGCGCTGCGCCTGCGAGGGATCTATGACGAAATTCCTGCCGCCGGAAAGGCGCCAGAGCAGGTAGGAGGCCACCGGGGCCGCCAGCAGCCGCTTCTCGCCGGCGGCGGCTTTCACTTCGGGATAATTTTCCAGCGCCCAGGCTATCTTGGAGGCGCTGTAATACGGGGTCTTGTAAAGCCCGGTGAGGTCGTGGATCTTCGTGTTGGAGACCGGCACCTTGCCGAGCAGCTCCAGCGCCCGGCCGTCCTGCCAGCTCAGCGCCGGGGCCAGCGGGGCCCCGGTGTGCCTGTCCCAGAAGACCACGGTAGAGCGCTGGGCCGCAATGCCCAGCGCGGGAACTTCCGCCCCTTCCGGGAGTTTGGCAAGAACTTCGTTGAGGCTGTCGGCCTGCGACTGGAACAGCTTCTCGGCGTCGTATTCGGCGCGTCCCGGCCCGGGATAGGCGGCCTCGATCTTGCGCTGCGATTTATAGCGGATATTGCCTTCGAGGTCGAAAGCCAGCGCGCGGGAGCTGGAGCTGCCCTGGTCCAGGACTATTATGAATTTTTCAGCCATATGTCCCGCCGCTAGATCAGGCCCTCTTTCTTAAGAACTTTTATGTCGGTGGCGGTCTTTTTCACGGCCAGCTCGAGCAGCTTCTTGCGGGCCTCATCAGGCAGCCCCGGATTTTCCAGCACATTGGTTATCCCGGTCAGAGTCAGCGTAAGCGCGTCCTTGTACAGGTCGAACTGGTTCAGCACGTTTATCACCGCGTCGCGGTCCTTGAACTCCCACTTGCCCCGCTTGCTGATCCGGGCGGTGTACTGGGAGCCGGAATACTCGGCGCCGTCCCTGGCGGAGCGGGCGATGTCCGCGGCCACCTCGTCGAGCTGCGCCTGGATTTCGTCCATGCGCTCCTTCAGGCGGCCGTAGCGGTCCACCAGCACCTCGACGCTGTCGGAGGCCGGCAGCCGGAGCTGCGGCGCCGGCTGCGCCCCTGCGAAAAAAACGGGGCAGAGCGACTTGTAGTCGCACCAGCCGCACTGGCGGTCCCCGGGCGTGGGCTCGAACTTCAGGCCGCGGATATTTTCGGCCACGCCGAGCACGCGCTCCCAGAAGCTCCCTATCTCTTTGTCATCGGCGCGTTCAAAAGTGTATTCCTTATTGGTCGGCACGTGGTAATAGAGCAGTTCGCGGATCCTGACGGAGCTCACGCGGGTGCCGTAGGTCTCGGCGATCTTTTCTTTCAGCCGCGGGTCCAGCTCGGTGATCTTCTGGTACATGTAGAGCTGGGCGGGCTGGCGCTTGACGTCCTTGCCGGTCTTGTAATCGATGATGGTGATCTCGCCGCCGCCCAGATGCTCGATGCGGTCGGAGATGGTGCGCACCAGCAGGCCGTCCACCTCCACGTCGGTGGAATACTCCACCAGGAAGGGCGGGGCGAAGCGGGCGCGGTTGTGCTCATAATAGGCCTTCAGCATCAGCAGGCCCTTCTGGTAATCGTCGTCGGATTTAGCCTGGGTGCGGTAGCCCTTCTCCAGGTAGGACTTGCTGTTCCACTCCGCCCGGAAGGCCTCGCAGACCTCCTCTATCGTCGGGAAGGGGGGATTCTTGACGGAGTACAGGAACTCCAGCGCGGAATGGATGGCGGAGCCGAAAGCGAAGTAGAACTTGGGCTCTTCCTTGATCTTGTCGAGGTACTTGAACTTGTACTTGAGCGGGCACTCCTCGTAGAGCGACATCTTGGAATAGGAGAAAGCCAGCAGCCCGTCCTTCTTCGCGGGCGCGGGGGGCAGTGCCTCGCCGAACAGCCCGGCGGCGGCGGGCGCGTCCGGCCCGCTATTTTTTTTCTTCATATTGCAGCAGCTCCGTCACCCTGTTCTCGTACCCCGGCCCGCCCACCGAAGTGAGGATCTTGCCGGTCCAGGGCGCGTAATACTCGTAGATCCACGACGGCATCCCGGCGGCGCGGCGGCGCACCTTAACGCAGTCGGCGAATTCCCCGGCGCCCACCTTTACTTTGAGCCCGGCTTTTTCCACGCGGAACTCCAGCCGCCCCTCGGGCCCGCTGGACTCCCAGGTTTTGCCCTGCTCCAGCGGGTAATCCAGGATGACCGTGTCTTTGCGCTCCTGTTTCTCCACAAAATCCATGCCGGCGAAGCGGTAGGTCTTTTTCTGGCTGCTGACCAGCTGGTCTCCGGCGTAAAAAGCGCTCTTTATGACCGCGCCGCGGGAGGTATGATCCGTCACCTCCACCGTCTGCACGGCGTTCTTGCCCAGCGTCTGGGAGTCGCCGTAGCGCCAGCGCAGCCCGGGCCCGGCGGGGAAATAGTCGGGGCAGACGAAAATGCGGCGGAACAGGTCCTCCGGCATTTTATAGGAGGGATATTCCCGCGCCAGCCGCTCCAGCAGCGGCCTGGACTGGGCGCAGAGCCCCAGCTTCACGGAATAGAGTTCCGCCGCCGAGGCCAGCGCCTTGGGGGAAGAAGGGTCCGCCGGGTTCCTGAGCGCGAAAGCCCTGTACTTTTCGGCCGCCGCCAGGTAGCGGCCCTGCCGCTCCAGCTCCGCCCCGTCGCCGAAACGCGGCCCGCAGCCGGCCGCGCCCAGCAGCAGGCAGGCAGAAAAAATCCCGGTAAAAACTCTCGCCATTAAGGGTAATTATATAATATAGCGCCTCCCGCCGCCGACAGCGCCGCGGCTGAGCGAACGCGCCCGTCTTTCTTTCAGCCGGCGAAACTGGTTAAATATCCGTAAGCCCCGGCCGCAGGAGAATGCCGCGCCGCCGGGCTGACCTGCTTCAAATCATAAGGGAATACGCATGAAACTTAAAGAACTGAACGCGGCCGCCCTCCTCTGCTGCCTTGCGCTCTCCGGAGCGCAGGCGCAGGGAGACAAGCCGGAACCGGACTACTCCACTCCCAGGTTCTTCCTCGAGCAGGGGCCGCAGAGCCACCTCTCGGGCACCGCCATGGAGGAGGTACGCGCCGAGCTAGCCCTCCCTGAGGAGGCCGGGGACATACAGACCCTCTCCGCCGTGCGCTTCTGGCTGGAGGACAGTTTCGACAGCGCGGCGCTGGGCGGGGCCACCGTCGGGAAGACCACCGCCGCCGGCCTGCTGAAAGAGCGCCGGCTGGGCGGCTGCCACGACTGGGCCCTCATGTACGCGGCCGTCCTGCGCGGGCTCGGCTTCCCGGCACGGCTGGCGGACGGCGCCAGCCTGCGCTGGGCGCGCGAGTTCAAGACCTCCCCGTCGGTCTACGGGCACGTCTTCGTGGAAGTTTACGCGGCCGGGAAATGGCTGCTGGTCGACCCGGTCACGGGCAGGCTGATCCTCGACTACGATCCCGCCGAGCCGGTGATCCCCCTTTTCCTCGACCGGGAGCCCGCGGGTTTCTACGCCGTGCTGAAAGGCGCCGACCCGGCCTCCTACGGCGTGGAAAACATCGAAGCACTGCACGCCGCCCTCAAAGACTTCGCGGCAAGACTGCCCGGGCTCAACCTGAATTTTCCGCACTACGCCGTGGTGAGCCTGGCCCGGAGCGCCCCGCCGCCGCTGAAGGTTAACGAGACGGGCGTTTCAAGCCCCTGCACCGCAGCTCCCTGCGCCGGGAGGGAGAAAACCGGGCTGGTGCTGCAGGCCGGCGGCTTCGACCTGCACTTAGAGAAACAGGGCGACGGCTACAAGGCGCATTACTACCCCTACGGCCGGGTCTTCGGGGCAGCGGAACTTAAGACCCTGTCTTTCGGCACCCTGCGCGAACTCAACGCGCATCTCAGGACCCTCTCCGCGCCCTGACCGCGCCCCGGCCGGCCAACCCCCGGCAAAATATGGCCTCTTTTTTGTATCATAAGCGTATGGGAAAGACTTTCATTGCGGTTTTATCATTCGCTCTTCTGGCCGGCTGCTCCGGCATGAAAAGGTCCGGGTCCGCACCGGCTGAAGAAGAAACGGTAGAGCTCCCGTCGAGAGACAACGATTCGTCCCAGGCTTTCTCCCTGCCCGGCGTGCCCATGAAGTATATGCCGCCGCAGGCCCGGGCGAAAGCCCTCCCGCCGGCGGAAGCCGCGCCCGCCCCGAAACCTGCGCCCGCTCCTGAGGCGGCCCCCGCTGAGAAACCAGCAGCCGCGGCGCCGGCCCTGGCCGGCAGCGCCGATCAAGCCGGGGGGGACCTGGAATATCATATTAACGCCGCTAAAAAGTACGCTTTCAAAAAGAAGTACAAGTCAGCCGCGGCTGAATACGGGGCGGCCATCCCCTTCCTGCCCGCCGGCGACGCCCGCGCGGTCTACCTGCTGGAGAGGCAGGGCGCAATGCTGCTAAGGGTCGGCAGCGAGCCTAAAGCGCAGGAAGCCTTTGCCGCGGCCATAAAGAAAGCCGCGGAACTGAAAACCGCCGGCAAAGACCTGGCCAACGCCCACCTGGGCCTGGGCTATTGCCTGGAAAAGAAGAACAATATCCCCGAGGCCATAAAGAACTACGAGAAAGCCGCTGCGCTCTCCCCGGGCAAAAAAGCCAAGGCCCGGATAGCTAAAACTATAAGCGATCTGAAAGCCGCGAAAAAATAGCCCGGTCTAACCCCAGCTAACCCCAAAAGGCAGCAGCAGCCTTTTGGGGTTTTTTGCGCCTCCAAGCATTGACAGGTGGATTAATCCTCTTCCACAATATCTGAATATATTGTATATTTGGATACAATAGATTGTATTTTTAAGCACGGATTAAACTTCATGACTAATACAGAACTGGCGGAAAAAGCGGCAGCACTGGGGTACAGAACCAGCGCGGAAGATGACGACAACAGGACCCTTGCCGATATCGTTCAAAGCCGGGAACAGCGGTTCTGGGAGGCTTTTCCCCTGCTGCTGGCAAATGCCGGCGAGAGGGGGAAACTGAATCATGCCGCCGCCAGCGCCTGCCTGCCGGAGGAAGACAGGAAGTATTTAAAATTACTTATTATTGTTTCCCTGGCCCTCTACGACAGCCTGGGGGTTAAATTCGGCTGGCGGGAGCGGCTCTTCGGCTCTTTTCCAGCCAGGCTGATAGCCAATTTCAAAGGAAAACTGGAGCAGGGCGCAGAACTGGAGCTGGGAGACCTGCTGGTGCTGCCGGAACGATTAAGGGAAACCTTCCTGGCCGGCTTCAAGGGGAAAGCGCTGCTGAGGAGCGCGGCCCTGGCCGAAGAGCAGGACGGCCTGGAAGCGGCCCTGGCCGAGATCTTTACCCCCAGGCAGCGGGAGCTCCTGATGAAAAAGATCCGGCGCGAACCGTTCACCAAGACGGAGAAGGAATACTTTTCCAGGGTTATAAAAAAGAAGGCCCGGGCCCTGGCCAACGACGAGCTTCACCGCCTGGCCCGCAGGGCGCTGGCCTAGCGCGCGGCGGGCTGCCCCCGCCGTACCGGTTATTTTGTAAAATATATCCCGCGCCGGGCGAATGCCGGCGCACACAGGTCCCCATAGCTCAAAGGATAGAGCTCCTGCCTTCTAAGCAGGCAATCCAGGTTCGATTCCTGGTGGGGACATTTTTCTTTTTCAGGGGTTTAAACCAGCATTTCACGGGGGTGGAAGGCCCGGCGGCCCTTCAGCCCCGCCAGCACGTCGCCGGCCAGGTAAAGGCTGCCGGCCACCAGCACCGTCCCGCCCGGCGGCGCCAGCCGCAGGGCACGCTTTAAAGCCACCATAGGATCTTCAATAACTTCCGCACCGCGGCGCGCGGCGGGGGGAAGAAGTTTTTTTACCGCGGCGGGATCGGCCGAGCGGTAGGACAGAGAGCGGGTCAGGATCAGTTTTGACGACGAGACAGCCAGGGCGCTGACAAGTTTTTCTATATCCTTGTCGTTCATGAAAGCAGCCACGCAGACAGGCGGAGACTTAAATTCGCCCAGCAGCGCATTGATCCCCTCGGCATTGTGGGCGCCGTCCACTATTAAGCGGCGCCCGTCGACGGACAGCCGCTGGAAGCGTCCCGGCGGGAGGGCGCGCCTGAATTTCTTAACGGCCAGGCCCGGGCTGAACCTCAACCCGGCGTGCTGCGCGGCAAGCTCAGCGGCCTTCAGGGCGAAGGCGGCGTTTGAAAGCTGGAAAGCCCCGGCCTGTTCCAGCCCGGTTCCGGCCGGGCACGGGCCCGGGCGGTGCAGTACCGCGCCGGCGGCGCGCGCCTTGCGCCCGACGATGCTGGCGGCCTGGGGAGGCAGCGCCCCGGCCACTACGGCGGCTCCCCTCTTTATGATGCCCGCCTTGTGGGCGGCTATATTCTTAAGGCCCGGCCCCAGCAGCCCGGCGTGCTCCAGGCTTACAGAGGTAATGCCGGCCACGGCGCCGTCGGCGGCGTTGGTGGCGTCCAGGCGCCCGCCCAACCCCGCCTCCACCACGGAGAACCGCGCCTTGCTCAGCGAAAAATAGAGGAAGGACAGCGCGGTGAGCGTTTCAAAAAAAGAAAGCTCGCCGGCGGCAACGGATTCCACCCGCAGGAAGCAGTCCAGGAAATCTTTTTCATTGATGTCGCGGCCGTCCAGCTTTATGCGCTCGCGCAGCCGCCCGACGTGGGGGCTGGTATAGAGCCCGGTCCGCCAGCCGTGGGCGGAAAGCGCCGCGGCCGCCAGGCAGGCGGTGCTGGTCTTGCCGGTGGAGCCCGCCAGGTGCACGACGGTGCCCATCTTCTTTTCCGGGTGGCCGAGCGCCGCCAGGGCGACCCTGACGGGGGCCAATGAGTAATGCGCGTCGGCCGGCGGCGGCGGCAGGGCCTTGAGCCAGGCCTCGGCCTCGGGATAGCTGGCCGGCAGCCGGCGCGCCTCCCCGCGCTCTTTAAGCGCGCCCAGCATTTTTGCGGCGGAGATACCCGTGGCGGGATGCCGCAGGCCCGGCGCTATTTCAGCCAGCGGCGCCAGCACGAATTCGCGTTCGGCCAGGCGGGGGTGGGGAATCTCCAGCCCCGCGCGCTTCAGGCATTGCCCGCCGTAAAAGAGTATGTCTATGTCGACGGTGCGGGGCCCATTGCGGAAGAGCCTGCGGCGCTTCAGGGCGCGCTCGACGCGGGCTATCAGCGCCAGCACACCCTCCGGGGACAGCGGGGTTTCGCAGGCGGCGGCCAGGTTGAAGAAGGCCGGCTGTTTAAGGAAGTAAAGGGGGGCCGTTTCATACACGGAAGAGACGCGCAGCAAAGAGCAGCCGCCGGCGTCCAGCAGGTCCAGCGCCCGGCGCAAATTGGCCAGGCGGTCGCCCAGGTTGGAGCCGAGCGAGAGATACACCTTCATTTCCTGGCGGCCTTTATGGCGTCGGCCACCAGCATGGCCTTGCGGCATTCGGCCACGTCGTGCACGCGGAGGATGTCGGCCCCCGCCGCGGCGCCGGCCACGCAGGCGGCTATGGTACCGCTCAGGCGCTCGGGCGGCTCGCCGCCGGCCAGCAGGCCGATGAATTTTTTGCGGGAAACGCCCAGCAGGACCGGGTAGCCCAGGGCCCGGATCTCATCGAGGCGGGCTATCAGGGCAAGATTATGCTCCAGGTTCTTGCCGAAGCCTATGCCGGGGTCCAGGATAATCTCCGCAACGCCGGCCGCCTTCAGCAGGGCGGCCTTTTCAGCCAGGAAAAGCCGCACTTCAGCCACCACGTCAGCGTAAACCGGGTCAGCCTGCATGGTGCGGGGTTCGCCCTTCATATGCATGATAACTACCCCCGCACCGGTGGCGGCGGCCGCCCGGACCATGGCAGGGTGGGTAAAGCCGAAAATGTTGTTTATATAGTCCGCACCGGCCTTCACGGCCAGTTCGGCCAGTTCAGGCTTGCAGGTATCCACCGAAACCGGTATCTTCAGCCGGCCGGCCAGGGCTTCCAGCACAGGCAGGACGCGCCGCTTTTCCTCTTCCAGGGGAACCGGGGCGCTGCCGGGGCGGGAGGACTCGCCGCCAATATCCAGCATGTCCGCCCCCTGGGCTTCCATTTCCAGCGCGCGGGACACTGCGGCTTCGGGAGATATCCACTTTCCGCCGTCCGAAAAAGAGTCTGGCGTGATGTTCAGGATACCGCAGATCAGGGTGCGTCCCGGCGGGAATTGAAGCTTCTTCATGTCTAAATTCTACCAATTTACCGACGGGAAAAACAGGCGATTTTGCGTTTAAGGGCAGGCGCGTCATTGGGAGGGGGAATAAAATGTGCTTGTTTTACAATACTTATCCGCAGGGGGGGAAAACTACCCCTTGACAAACTATACTATCCTATGCTATACTATACACAGTCGAGGACAAGGAGGAGTTATGAACACCCAGAAATATATGCTGCCTGCAGAGTTCAAAGTGTGGATGTGCGCCACGCTCGGCCTGATCAAGGACGGCAAGATGGGGGCCAGCGCCGCCAGGTCCAATCGCATAAAGCTCGCTTTAGCCTACACCGGGAAAGGAAGGTAAAATGAAACCACGCTACCAGATAGTCATCTCTCTGTCGGAAGAAGACAACGTGAAACTGCAGCAGTTACGGGAAGACGGCTACCAGATAGTGGACATCTTCCGCCTCGGGCTCACCGAGGCGGAGGATGCGGTAAAGAAGGCGGGGCTGCGGCGCAGGGAAAAGCCGGATAAAGAGAAGGACAAACCGGCCCAGGATAAGCTGTTTTAAGCCCCTCCCGCCCTTACTCTCCCAAAATCCAGTTATTTCCGCGTCCAGGCCGTATAGGTCTTTGGACCTATAGCCATTTAGGAAAGAATGCCCTTTCAAAAAATGAGGGTAATACTTATAATATAAACATGAAAAACACTAAAGCGATTTTCCTCATAATCGTCGGCTCCTTCATAATGGCCACCGGGTTCGCCTTCGCCAGCGATCCTTACAATGGCGACGCCTACAATACTCTCAAGAGCGGTCCGTTCGGCAAATCAGCCCTCGGGGATCTTACTGTGGTTGGCGCGCCGTCCTCCACAAAGCCCCCGGTAAGCCCCGACTGGACCCTCACGACTCCGGCTAAACCCACCACCCCTACTCCGCCGGCAGTGGTAATCTCCTCTGAACCCGCCAAGCCCAAGCCCACCCTGGGCGAAAAGGCCGGTGAATTCTTCGGCAAGTACCGCCGCGACATCTTCCGCACCGGGATAAGCGCCTACCTCGGCCTCGCGCTCATCGGCGGCCCCATCGGCCTGCTCATCGGCGCCGTAGCAGGCTTCGCCTTCTTCTACATGGCCGGCATGTCCAACGTCGGTAAGAAGTAACCCTCCGCACAGGAAAAGAACCGCGCCCTTAAAGCGCGGTTTTTTTTCGCCTTCCTGCCCCGCCCCCCGTCGGCACCCGGCACAGAACAGAGCATTGCGCTGTTTTTGCTAAAATATCCCTGCTGAGCGGTCAACCGCCCCGGGAGAAACTGATGAAAATAAGCAGGCTTTTTCCTTTCCTGACGCTGCTGGCCGCCGGCGCGGCCGGGGCCGCCGAAATATCGCTGGACATAGCCGCGCCGCCTCAGCGCCGGGCGCGCCTGCTGCCGTACCGCCCCGGCTGGGCCGAAGCCGTATCCGCCGATCAGGGCGGCGGCACCATAGCCGGGGCGCTGGGCTCGGCGGCGGGAACGGACCTGCAGCGCCGGGGCTCCGCCGGGGCGCAGGGGGATCTTTCCCTCAGGGGCTCGTCGTTCCAGCAGATCCTCATCCTGATAGACGGGATGAGGATGAACGACCCGCAGACCGCGCACCACAACCTGGACCTGCCGCTGACGGCCTACGATGTGGAGCGGGCGGACGTGCTGCGCGGGCCCTATTCTTCCGTCTACGGCCCGGACGCCTACGCCGGGGCGGTGAACATACGCACCCGGAGGCCGGACAAGGACCGCCTGTCGGCGCGGCTGACTCTGGGAGAATTCTCTACCTGGTCCGCCCTCGCCTCCTTCGACAAGAAGTTGAAGGGGTTCGGGCAGGCGGTTTCCGTGGAAAAGACTTCGTCTGGAGGCTACAGGCCGGGCACAGGCCACAGGTCGGAGAACCTGTTCTCCAGGTCCAGCCTGGACCTGCCCTGGGGCGAGCTGAACCTGGCCCTCGGCTGCCTAGACAAGGATTTCGGCGCCTCAGATTTTTACGGCACCGTCCTCAGCGGGGAAAGGGAGCGGACCATTACCAGGTTCGCCGCCCTGTCGCACAAGACTTCCGCCGGCGGGCTGGCGCTGGAGCCCAAGGCCTACTTCCGCAGGCACGACGACAGGTTCAGCTATTCCTATAACTCGGCGAAATACGCGAACAGCCACACCACCTATGTTTTGGGCGGCGAACTGCGGGCAAAAAAAGACCTGGAGAGCTACGGCGCCCTCTCCGCCGGCGGAGAATACTCGGCCGAAAAGATAGAGAGCGGCAATATCGGCAGGCACGGCGCGTACCGGGCGGCTTTGTTCGCCCAGTACTCGGTTTCGCCAGCGCCCGGAGTCGAGGCCGACACCAGCCTGCGCGGGGACCGGCACTCCGCCTGGGGCTGGCAGGCCTCGCCGGGCCTGCGGCTGGGCTTCGCCCTGGCGCCCGGCACAAAACTGTGGGCCGCGGCCGGCACTTCCTTCCGGGCGCCTTCGTTCACCGAGCTTTACTACAGCGACCCGGCCAATGCCGGCAACGCCGAGCTTAAACCAGAAAAGAGCGCGTCCTGGGAGACCGGCCTGGACTGGTCCGGGGAAGATTTCGGCCTGCGCGCAGCGCTGTTCTGGCGGAACGAACGGGACATCCTGGACTGGACCCGCACCGGGAATTCCGGGCAATGGACGGCCAATAATATCGGCAAGGCCAGGGTTTGGGGGTTCGAAGAGGCCCTGGAAGTCTTCGTCGGAGATTTGAGGGGGACGCTGCAATACTCATACGTCTACAAAGACACCCCGGCGCGCAATTACGCCTCTAAATACGCACTGCGCTACGCCAGGCATAAAGCCGGCCTGGGCCTGAGCTGGGCCGGCCTCAGGCTGGACCTCTCCGCGGTGCGCAGGGTGAATGAGAAAGGGTATGTGCTGGCCGACGCTGAATTCAGGAAGAAATACGGGGCCCTGGAGGCGGCGGTAGGCGTGACTAATCTGCTGAACGCCAGCTACGAGGAAATACCGGGCGCCGGCGCGCCGGGGCGCTGGCTCAAGTTCTCGGCGGGCTATCGTTTCATTTAACAGCGGCCGGCAGCCGCAGGCCGCTGAGTATTTCAGCGGTATCGCGCACCATGGCAAAGCCGGCGGCCAGGCTGCCCAGCGCGGCGGCGTGGATTTCCGGGCTGCGGGCGGCGGCGGCGTCTTCGGCGACGATACATTTGAAACCCAGGTCAAAGGCGGCGCGCACGGTGGATTCCAGGCACAGATTGGTCTTGATGCCGGCCACTACCAGCGAATCAACGCCCAAAGCCCGCAGCCGCTCGGCCAGGCCGGTGCCGGCGAAAGCGCTGTAGCCGCATTTGCGCACCACTTCGCCCTCGCGCGGGGCCAGTTCCGGCGATACTTTCGCCCACGGCGTGCCGGCCAGGCAGACCTGCTTCCACCACAGCGTCATCAGCCCGCCGTCGGAGGCGGGGTCCTGGTGGGCGTGCGAGGTGCAGAAAACCGGCCGCCCGGCTTCCCTGAACGCGCTTGCCAGTTCGACGGCTTTGGCCAGCGCCGGCCGCGCCTGCGGCATATAGGCTGGGGAGGCGGGGTTCAGGAAGAACTCCTGCATGTCCACCACCAGCAGCGCCGAGCGCGCGGTATCGAAAGGCAAGTCCCTGCCGCGCTGGCTCTTCCTGGCCGTAGCCGCGGCGGCGCGCTTCTTCAGGCGCGAGGCCCAGAGCTGGCCGCAGGAGGTCTCGGCGTCTATCTCTTCGGGCGCGCTGGGGGAAATTATAACCTTGAACCCAGCGGACTCAAGCGCGGCCGAATCTTCGGCCAGGCCGGCGGGGGGATTGTTCCACACGTAAGAGGAGCCGTTCTTGTCGGCGGTGTAGGTAGGGTTGATCGGGGTGACTTTTATAAGGAAAAGGGCCGGGTCGAAGACCCGCCGCAGCTCGGCGGCGTTCAGGCGCTCGCCCTCCGGCAGGGCGAAGTTAAGCGTGATCTTCCTGTCGCCGGGCCGCACGAAGCGCACCCCGTAGGCGGCTATCTCTTCCGGGCTCCACACCGGCACCGGCACTATCTTTTTACGCCGGGCCGGGTCGGTGGCGTGCAAAGAGAACTGCAGCTGGAAACGGCCGCCGGCATAATGGCTATCCTTCACCTCTATAAGCCGGTCCAGGAAAGCTTCCGCCTCCTGGGTTTTGGGCGCTACGGTGGAGATGCTGGGCATTAGTCCCGGGAATGGGAACTCGGCCGGCAGGCGCTCCAAGGCCTCCAGCACGGCGGGGTTCAGCGCCGGCTCGCCCATGCGGGCGAAGTGTATCTTGAATTTAGGATGGGAGCGGGGATCCAGGGCGGGATTGTCGGCGACGATCTTGCGCACCTGCGCCAGCATTTCCTCCGCGGTCAGGTTGCCGTAGAAGCCCATCGCGCCAGCGTCGCACATGCTGCACCCGACGGCGCAGCCGAACTGCGTGGAGATCATCAGCACCCATTTTTCTTCTTTAGCCACGCCGGGCTCTACGGTGTCGACGAACTCTATCTGCCGCAGGCCTTCGCCGGGCAGCTCGGCCAGGTAAAGCCTCGCCAGGCCCGGCACTTCCCTCTTCTCGAGGATCTTCATTTCCTTCACAATTCCTCCAGGTACCGAACGCAGCGCATGGCTGCGCGTATGCCGTCGCCGCCAGCCACCGCTACCTGCCTGTATATTCCCGACGCCGCGTCCCCGGCTTCGAAGAACCCGGCGGGGGGCCGCGCCCACGCCGCCGGAACCTTCCGGGGCTCTTTGCCGACCAGCACGAACAGCGCGTCCAGTTCCAATTTTACTTTTTCCCGGGAGCCCGCGACAGTCTCCAGCTCCGCGGCCTTCAGCCTGCCGCCGCCCAGGAGGCTGGCTACCCTGAAACCGGGCAGCCACAGCGCCCCGCTATTGCAAAATCTTTCCCTGAGCAGTTTGTGCGCTTTCAGCCTGCCGCTCCTGGTAATAAGGTAAACCCTGCCAGCGCTCCGGGCCAGCAGGGCGGCCTGCTGCAGGGCGGCCTCGCCGGAACCTACAACAGCTACGGTCTTGCCGGCGTAAGACGGGGCCTCGTCGGCGGTATTCCAGACGCCCCTGCCGGCGAAGTCACTTTCGCCCGGCACTCCCAGCCTGCGAAAACCCGCGCCGCCGCACCAAAGGACGCAGCGGGTTTTAAGAGTGCCGCCACGCTTAAGCCGTACTGAAAACAGCCCAGCACTGTTTCGTGCTGCAGCCACGGCTTCACCGGTTTTGGCCTTCAGGCCCCAGGAGGCGGCCTGCGCCGCCCAGATCTTCATAAGTTTGGCGCCGGGAACGCCGCCCGGGAAACCCGGGTAGTTCTCTAAGAGCGCTATGCTCCGCGCCTGCCCGCCCAGGGCCGCCCGCTCGACGAGCAGCGCCTTGCGGCCTGCCCGGGCCAGGTGCAGTCCAGCCGCCAGCCCGGCGGGGCCGCCGCCGATTATCACGGCGTCTAAAATGCTTTTCCTGCCGTCAGAGGGCGTCATCTTACGCCGGCCAGCAGCGTCTCGACGTGGCCGGTCTGGCCGGGCGCGCTCTTCTGCACGCAGACCACCGTCGGCACGTGCCCCGCGCATTCCTCTTCGGAGTACTGGGCGTAAGAGACTATGATGAGCAGGTCGCCCTTCTGCACCAGGCGCGCGGCCGCGCCGTTGACGCCTATCACGCCCCTGTCGCCGTGTATGACATAGGTGGAGAATCTCGCGCCGGAGTTGACGTTGTAGATGTCCACCTTTTCGTTCTCCAGCAAATCGGCCTGGCGGGCCAGGTCGCGGTCTATGGTGATGGAGCCGTTGTAATTCACGTCGGTCTGCGTGGCGGCCACGCGGTGTATCTTGGATTTCATCAGCGTGCGTATCATTTCTTCACCCTCTCTTTGTTCATCCTGGCGGCCATGCAGGTGCCGGTCAGCACCAGGTCCGGCACGATCTTATCGAACACCTCGGCGTTCTCGAAGAGCTTGGAGAAGCCGCCGGTGCCTATCACCAGCGCCGAGCCGCCGAAGTACTCTTCCTTTATCTTGGCGGCTATGCCCTTGATGGCCAGCATGTTGGAATAGTAGAGCCCTGACTGTATGGAGTCCACCGTGCTCTTGCCGACGAGCTCCGGCGGCTTGGCTATTTCCACGCGCGGCAGTTTGGCCGTGCGGGTGGCCAGCGCCTCCATGGAGATGCGCAGGCCGGGCAGGATGAGGCCGCCCAGGTATTCCTTGGTCCTGGTGACGGCGCAGAAGGTAGTGGCCGTGCCCAGGTCCACAAGTATGAGGTTCTGGTCGGGGAACATGGCCGAGGCGGCAATGGCGTTGGCGATGCGGTCCGCGCCCACCTCGAGGGGGTTCTTATACTTTATGTTGAGGCCGGTCTTCACGCCGCCCTGCAGCAGGAAGGGCTCGAGGCCGAAGTATTTCACCGCCATGTGCCGCAGCGTGTAGAGCAGGTCCGGCACGACGGAGCAGATGGCGACCTCGGTTATCTCCTTCGGGTCCACGCCGCTTTCGCGGATGGCGTTCTTGAAGAAAGTGCCGAACTCGTCCGAAGTGGCGTTGCAGGAAGTGCCCCTGAACTTGGCCACCAGCTCGTCGTCCTTGAAGACGCCGGCGAAGATCTGGGTATTGCCTACGTCGAGCGCTAACAGCATAATGCCTCCGTCCTGCTAAGTGATTTGTACAGCCAGCCCGCCAGCGCGGCCGGGCCTTCAATATCGGCTATCCGCCTGCCGCCCTTGTAGATATGGAAGGGATGCGCGCCCTTCATCTCGGCCAGGTCATTGTGCACCACCAGGTCGGCGGAGCGCAGGGCGTTAACTTTTTCCAGCACCTTCGCGGGCGCCGCCCCGGAGGTGAGCTTGAAGCCCACCAGCTGCGGCTTCTGGCGGTTGCCGGCCGCGGCGTAGCCCTTTATGCGGTCGAGGATCTTGAAGTTGCGGCGCAGGGTTACGCGCATTTCCTCCGGCGAGGAATCCAGCTTGGCGTCCAGGCCGGGCAGATACTCCCGGCCGCCGGCCTCTATGCGGGCGGGGGAATAGTCGCTGACGGCGGCCAAATGTATCACCGCGTCGAAGGACTCTTTGCGCAGGAACTGCCGCAGCGCGCCGTTGAGGTCGGCGAAGGTGGAGAATTCAACCACGCGCAGGTTAACGCCGGCCGGCTTGACCCCGCCGGCGGCGGCCAGGCAGACCACCTCGCAGCCGAGCCCGGCCAGGGCCTCCGCTATAATGCGGCCGGTATTGCCAGTGCTCAGGTTAGTCACAAAACGCGCCGCGTCTATGGGCTCGCGCGTACCGCCCGAAGTAAGAAGTATTTTCATAAGCGCGCCTTGATCTCCTTATACAGGGCCTCGGGCTCCAGCAGGCGGCCGGCGCCCTTGTCGCCGCAGGCCTGGTAGCCCTTGCCAGTGCCCAGCACCGTAACGCCCCAGCCCTGCAGGGTTTTGACCGAGCGCGCCGTGGCCGGGTGCGCCCACATGTTCTGGTTCATGGCCGGGGCGATAAGGTAAGGCTTCTTAAAATCGCAGGCCAGGAAGATGGTGGAGATATAGTCGTCGCCGATGCCGGCGGCCAGTTTGTTCATGATATTGGCCGTGGCCGGGCAGATGATGGCCAGGTCCATCCACTTGGTGAGCGCTATGTGCTCCAGCGCCGAGCGGTCCTCGAAGGTGTCGGTGTAAACCGCGTGGTGGGTGAGGCCTTCCAGCGTGGACTTGCCGATGAACTTCAGCGCGTTCTCCGAAACCACCGTCTTCACGTCGCAGCCGTCCTGCACCAGCTTCGAGATGACATTGCAGGCCTTGTAGCAGGCTATGGAACCGGTCAACTGGAAAAGGATATTCCCTTTAGATTTTGACATTGTCTATCAGCCTCACTTTGCCTAACTTGGCCGCGGCGAACCTGCGGCCCCAGCGCTCTTCGACGTAATCCGGGGTAAAGCCCAACTCGGCCAGCTTGCGTTTTATCTCCGCCGGGGAAGCCTTGGAGCGCAGCGCCTTGTACAGGGCGGGGGCCAGCTCCCGGTGGGCCGGCTCCAGCAGCAGATTGCGCGAACTGAGCGCCAGCCCGTCGGGATCGCGCAGGGTGGGGCAGGCCACTATTTCGGCGTCCAGGAATAAAGCGGCCGCCATGCCCTTGATGAGCCGGTATTGCTGATAATCCTTCTCGCCGAAGTAAGCCTTGTCCGGTTTTACCAGATTCAGCAGTTTCAGCACCACGGTCAGCACCCCGTCGAAATGGCCGGGCCTGCAGGCGCCGCACAGCCCGCCGCTGTCGGCCGACTCGGTAACTTTGTATTTGTAGCCGTCAGGATACATGTCTTCCGCCGACGGCAGCAGCAGGTAGTCGGTGCCGGCCGACTCCAGCTTTTTAATATCCTCGGCCACCGGGCGCGGGTAGCGGGCCAGGTCGGCCTTGTCGTTGAACTGCGCCGGATTCACGAACACGCTTGCCACTACCAGGTCGCACTCCTGACGGGCGCGGCCCAGCAGCGACAAATGCCCCTCGTGCAGGGCGCCCATGGTGGGAACAAAGCCTATGGTTTCACCTACAAACAGCTGCCCCGTACGGAGCGTCCGCCAGGCTTTGATCCCTTTCACTATTTTCATCGTTCTTCCTCTTTACGGCGGGAAATATAGAGTTCTTCACCTCGCCGTCGAAATTATTCAGCGCCTCGGTCACCAGCCGGCGGCCGTCCAGGTACTTCTTCACGAAGGACGGCGCCGAAGGGTAGAGGCCCAGCAAGTCCTGCATAACGAGCACCTGCCCGTCGGTATACTGACCCGCGCCTATGCCTATCACGGGGATCTTCAGCAGCCCGGTAATGCGCCCGGCCAGGCCGGCGGGCACGCATTCCAGCACCAGCGCGAAGCAGCCGCGCTCCTGCAGTTCCTGCGCCTGTGCCACCAGCCGCTCGGCCGAAGCCTGGTCCCTGCCCTGCGTTTTATAGCCGCCCAGCCTGTTGATAGACTGCGGCGTCAGGCCGATATGGCCCATCACCGGGATGTCGGATTGTATTATGTGCGAGATCAGCTCGCCGTGGCCGTCGAGGCCTTCTACTTTCACGGCCTGCGCGCCGGCGCGGGAAAGCTTCTCCACCGCCTCCATGGCCGGGCCGAGCCCTTTGCGCATAGTAAGGAAAGGCATATCGCCGACCACCAGTTTGTCTTTTACCGCCCGCGCCACGGCCGCCGTGTGCAGCGCCATCAGGTCGGCGGTGGCGGCTATGGTGGAAGGCTCGCCGTGCATCACCATGGCCAGGCTGTCGCCCACCAGCACGCAGTCCACGGCGGACTCGGCAGCGAGGGCGGCCAGGGTGTAGTCGTAGGCCGTCACCATGGAGATCTTCGGGCCGGGCTTGCGGTAATTGTAGAAGTCAGTTATTTTCATAGATCCTCGCGAACAGTGAATACGCCCCAGCGAAAGGGTCCTTGCCGAGCGCCTTGATATCGGAAGCTATGGTCGGCGCGTCGCGCCGGGCGATGGGGCCGCTGAGGGCCCGGGCCGGGTCCGCCCGGAAGTTCTCAAGCGTTGCCTGGAAATAACGCTGAGCCAGGTCGGGGGGAACGGAGAATTTTTTTCCAAGGTCGCCCATGGTTTTCTGCCACAGGATCACCGGCAAATTGGCGCCCAGCACGCACAGCGCGTGGTAGAGTTTCTTCTGCGATCTTTTCACCGGGAAAGAAGGGTTGGAGAATTCCGGAACCAGCGCTTTCAGTTCCACGCCGGGATCCAGCGCGAAGGGAATGGCGCGGTACTGCGCCAGCGTCAGGGGGCGCGCCGCCAGCGGCATGAAAGGATGCATGGCGAACACGCCCTTCACATTCAGGCTGCCGGAAAAATGGATGAGGGTTTTGCCTTTAAGGAAAGGATTGGCCGCCACGAACGGCGCTATGGCTTCGTCCTTTATAAGGAGAAAGACGCGCGAGCAGTCGCCAAGCACTTCGGCGGGCGCAAGGGCGCTCTGCCTGGACCAAACCTTATGTGGGATTTTAAGCAGCCTGAAATAGGCCTGCAGGTGAGTGGAAGCCCGGCCATTGCCGGCTATGCCGTAAGTTCTTTTCATACTGTGGGTACCTGTCCGTAACCGGATCAAGTCCGCTGCTTAAATTATACCAAAAGATCTTATTTCTCGTTAAACGGGGTCACCGTGTAGGTGTAAAGTTCGGCGGAGCCGTCCTTCCACGCCCCGCCGGACAGGCCGGCTTTTTCCAGGCACAGGGAAGTGAGGAACTCTTCCTTTTTTTCGAAATGTTCCCAGACCTGCGGCAGGTAGGTGCCCGAGCGACGGCCGCTTTTGACATAGACCCCGTGCACCCCTTCTTTCACGGCGTCGGCGTTCTTAACGCGCTCCAGCGGCGAAAGCACCGAGATCTCTATCTTTATCTTCGCCAGCTCCGCCTGGGTGACGGGAGAGAAGCGCGGATCTTCGAAAGCCGCCGCCCCGGCGAAGGCGGCCACCATGTCCGCCAGCGTGCCGCGCGGCTCCAGCGTGCCTATGCAGCCGCGCAAATTGCCGCCGATGGTCAGCGTTACGAACACGGCCGCCGGCTGGTTGAACTCGGGGCGGGCGTTGAGCGGCTGCTCCGGGGTCTTGCCGGTCTTGAGGTAGGTATTTATGCTGGTCCTGGCCAGCGCCAGCAGTTCCTTCTTCATCTCGGCCGTAAGTTCCGGCGCGCCGGAGGGCTTGGGGTTGGCTTCGGTAAAGAAGCCCGCGCCGTAGCCCACCACCGCGGTATTGTCTCCGGAGACCTTGCCGGAATGGGTGTAGAGCGCCAGCTCGAAGTCGTTGCAGCCCAGCTCCAGCGCGGCGGCCGCGCCGGCCGTCATGGGCGCCTGGCCGCAGGCGACGGTATCCAAGTAGGCCGCGGCTTTGGGCAGCAGCAGCTGGCTGGCCTGGGCGAAGTAGCCGGGGTTCGAGTTGCGCATGGCCTGCCGCAGGGCCAGCAGGACGGAATTGTCGGAGATCTCGGCGATATTCCTGGGCGGGTAATGGGAAAGGTCGGAAGACACGCAGAACAGCGCCTTACGCCCCTTCATGGCGCGGCCCACCGCCCGCCCCGCCTCTTCCAACAGCTCGGCGTCGTCGGTATTAAAAAGGACGGGGACGATCTTTACGGCATCGCCCTTCAGCACCTGCAGGAAAGGCAGCTGCACCTCCACGGCATGCTCGGCGGCGTGCGCGCGGGGATTCTCTTCGAAAAGTTTGGTCTCTTTAAGCAGCTCGGCGCAGAAGGCTTCGTCTATCTTGACCTGCCCGAGAGGGGTTTCGAAGGAACCCTGGGACAGCAGCGCGCCGCGCCGCAGCCCCATGTTGTGGCCGGTGGCCATTATGACCAGCGTATCGAAAGAGAGGGATTTCAGCGAGGCGAAGGCCTTGCCCGCCGCTGCGCCTGAGTAAACGTAGCCGGCGTGGGGGGACAGGATACCGGCCAACCGCCCGGCAGGGGCCGCCCCGGCCTTAAGGTAAGCGCTAACTTCCGCCCGGAGCTTCTCCGGATCTGCCTCGTAGAATTTGCCGGCTACCGCGGGTTTTCTTATCATAAACCCTCCCGCTCAAATTATACATTTGTTTTCCAACCCCTAAAAAAACTAAAATATAGGCACACGGTGGTTGTAGCTCAGTGGTTAGAGCGCTCGGCTGTGGCCCGAGAGGTCGGGGGTTCAAGTCCCCTCAGCCACCCCAAAATTTAAAAACGCCCGATTTCCCCGCC
>Ga0209212_1001596_pt1 | contig 35988 bp, 24 predicted proteins | sample RifGroC2_FD_183996 | JGI IMG/M metagenome (GOLD analysis project Ga0209212, IMG submission 183996) | Groundwater microbial communities from Rifle, Colorado, USA - Groundwater C2 (SPAdes) (version 2) | ecosystem: Environmental > Aquatic > Deep subsurface > Groundwater | place: Rifle, Colorado...
GGCCTTACGGTTATTGTTGTAGCAAATGTGTAGGGCTTGGTTAACGGCGGCTGCGGAGGATTCAAGGCAACTCCGGTTATCTCTATCGTGTCCCCATCTTTCGCAACAACCAGCTTTCCATTCTGCAAATGTTGGCTTACAGGTTCAAATTTGGAATTAACTCCCTCAATCATAACCAAATCCTGGGCACTCTGGAAATTAAAAGTTGGATTATCACTCTGAAACTGAACAGATATGCTGACTGGATTTTGGTTCCCTATCTCGATGGCCCTAACGCTTATTCTTGGGTCTGTAACAATATTTCCGCTTGTCTTCACAACACTCAAACTGTTGACTATGCTGTCTATTCTTACGTCATTGATTCCGTCCAAAGTAATTCCTTCATATCTTTGGTCAGCCAAATCCGGCAGCAAAGACGCCCTGACACACTTATCTTTTCCGGACTTCGTAAGCCTCAATTGGACCGATAAAGAGTTTCCGGCAGCGAACTCCATTTTATCTTTATTAGTTTCAGCATTGATATCATTGTCTCCGCTTATAATTCTGACTTCATCAACTCGCAAGGTTCCTTTTTTGCTGTTGAAATCAATTCCCCCGCCGCACTTGAAGACACCACTTAAAGGATCTACTGTGCAGCCTGCTATATCCCTCACAGTCTTATCATTCAAGGGGAAATAGAATACCCCATTTTCATATCCCGAAGGGAAGCAATTCTGCTGCATGTTCGCTGGGATCCTTCTGTCTGTCCTCAAAGTAAATTTAAGATGGTCATAACGGTAAGGAGATTCAACAATCAAGTGCCTGTCAAGATTTGACAGCTTGTTCTGAGGCAGCCTTCCCGAAAATTGGAAGAAGGAATAAACTTGCTCCTGGTTTAACCCTAAACAGTCACAATTGGCGTAAGCTGCCGAAGTTCCATATGATGAAACTCCCCCTATTGAAGCTGCTCCGACAGAGCCGCATTTAATCTGGTCCGGATACCTGTCAGCGTCTCTCTGGGTTACGCATGCCAACTGAATGTTATAATTATCCAAGTCACAGCCCGGGTTGACTATCCATGATGCCCTGTACTCGTATTTCGGCATTGCCGATACCGGGTCAACAGTCAAGAACTCCCTTGTTTTTGTAACAGGCTGGACTAAAGTTGCGAATGGTGATGTGTAAGCTGCGTCAATCAGGTTGTTTGCCGTCAGGCTCCAGTCATAGCCAAAAGCGCCTAAACAACCTGATTGACGGACTCCGCCTTCCCCTACACCTAATAAATTATTCAATTTTGCATTCTGGTATTCCTGCGAGAATTCCTGCTGGCCTTCTGAAATTCCCTGCGCTATGCTCTTTAATCCCAGTTTAACATCATCTCCAAAACCATTATCCGCATTGGTATTCACTTTTTGATTATCTGGTGTGCATCCATTTACGAAAAACGAGATAAGCTGAGACAATAATCCGCAGACGTGCTGTGTAAATAATTCCTTGCAAACTCCGGAATCAGCCCTTCCATTCTGCCTTACTTCAATCAAGCAGCTTGACATGGCTGCCATTATGTTCTTGTACATCTGCAGCCTCTGATTCACGCCAGTCAGGTAAGCGCACTGCAATGCAGCAGTGTCCTGCTTAAAAGGATTGATAATTAAGACTTCCTGCTCCTTGCCGAATATTTTGTAAAACCAGCTATCCTGGCCGAAGCATGCTGGCTTGTCACGCCCTTCAATGTACCTGCTCGGGTTGTATTGATAATGCTCAACTCCGTCTGCACCTTTTGCCACAAAGCCAGTTCTCCAGTACCTGTAACTCCATTTCATATCTTCAAGGGCAGTTGCAGGAGATGCGTCCAACGGGTTTGCACCGGACTGTTTTGATTCATGCACGGGAAGACCTGTAGCTGCATCAACATCACTACTTTGATAGTAAGGGGTAATCGCCTTGTTCTCTTCGGCATTTATGCAGCAGCATTCCTCCCTCTGGTTGGGGTCGTCGCTTACGACATTAGGATTATTGGTGCCATCATAGAAGCATGGAGTTGAATCTTCACTGGAAACGCTTGATGCATAGCCCATCCTGTAGGCGGAATTTATTTTATGCTCCGTGCCTGAGTCATCTGTTATTTTTTTGTTCGCATTAAGCTGCCTACATTCGTTTACAGTTATGCAGGCTGCAGCCGCCTCAGTATTTTTTTTAACTGATAAATCTTTGTTTAATGTGGCTTTTTGTCCTGCTATAGTTATTGGCTTTCTGGAGGAAGAAGTTGATTTTATGCCGCAAAGCTCAGAGCAGCTTTTTGGGGAAGCGGTTAAATAACTATTTTCGTTTTGCTTTATTGCATATGTTATGGTTACCCTGCTCTTGCCTTTGATTTCCTGCAACTTATAAATATTGTTTTGAACATTTTGCCCCAGGCTGTAAAGAACCTGCTCGCCATTGATTGTTGGCTCAAAACATTTTGTTCCAATATCAAAGTCCCTAGCCCGGTCATATGTCGCTAAATTAATTTTCCTGCAGTCTACCGCATTTAGAGGAAGGCCTCTTGCAGTCTGGTCAACGGAGCAGCTTTTCTGCTCTTCTATTTTTTTTAATAGCTCATTATCTTGTTTGTCCTCTGTCCACTTTGACGGAGCTGAATGCCCGAAAATCCTGTCGCATGACCATCTTTGGATGTCATAAAGCTGGGTTTCACGCTGCCATGCAGCGTAGCTTGCAGGGAAGCATTTTTTTAAATTGGGGTCGCTGAAATATTTAAGTTTGAGCTCCTTCTCGCTCAGCTTATATGCGCCCTGTATTTGCTGCGTTATCAGCTTGCACTCATCACCATTTTGACCATTGCCAGAGCTTGAAGCAAGGCTTCTTACGTAATAAAATTTCTCGGTTGACAAATCAACCCAGTTTCTGTAAATCTTGAAAACCAAATGCGCGAAGAACGAATACAGGCAGGCCATGCCAACATAATCAACCACTTTGTCAATCTGCTCCTGGACTTTTGTTAAAGTGTTTATTGAGCTCTGCAAAAAGTCAACAAATTCATAAAGCATGAAATCCGGCATGACCCTTCTCGGGTCGATTAAAGTGTTATCAATAACATAGCTTACTTCCTGGCATGAAGTCTGGATTTCTGCCATTCTTCTGCTTTGGCCGCTGTCATCAATTACATCGTGCTCATACCTAATCAGGATTTTATACGGAAATGACATCTCGCTGTTAATTGACTTAAGGAAGCTTTTCCAGTCATCGCCCAAGAATTTATCCATGCCTTCAAATCTATTCAATGGAACCACAGAATAGGTTAGTGTATTATCAGGCTTGTTTAATTTTGTCGGAGTTTCGCCAGCAGGCATTACCCTGCAGCTTATGTTAAATCTGGGGTCCATCAATTCTCTTGTGCCGCAGGCTTTGGCTAATGAAACGCCAGTTATTCTTGCATTCGCGCCCCTGCCTATGTATGAATAATTAAAATAAAAGTATAATGCTTCCGTTCCTTCCGCCATCCTCTCCGTGCTTAGCAGTGTCGGGCTTTGGAACTGCGTGAGGGGTATCACATCCCAGCTTAAGTTGCCGCTCCAGCACGTGCCAATTGCAACAGTTGATTTTGCAAATCCCCTCTGGCCTGTGAGGTCTGTTGCGACAATCAGAATATTTGCTTTCTTTGCGTTTCTTGCATCCTGGTTTAAGTTTGTATCCCTGAAATCTGTGAGCGGGACTTCTGCGATTCTCGTGGATATTCCAAACTGGGATGTCAGGTCAACTTTCTCGAACCTGAAATTGCCATCCCTGTCCGCGGTTGTTGACCTGTCAGCTCCGTCTTTGCATGAAGATTTTATTGTGAGGCTTGATTTGCACTTTGACTCGAGGGCTGTTTCAGAAGCATTATCCAGCTTTTCCTGGAAGTCTGCAGTGATGTCAAATCTGGATTGCGGAATAGTCTGGGCTTCATTTGGAATTCCTGCAAGCTGCACATTTGTATCAAAGCTGAAAGGCGTCCTGTCAATGAAAAGATGGACTCTTGCATTCGGCTCAGTCTTTCCGATTATATCCACTTCATGGGCAACATTTTCATAGACTAAGGAGCCTGTGGGAGGGGTTGTTATTTTTACAGACGGCTTTTTCGTATCGAGTGTTACTATTTTCTGCGCGGTAAACTTATTTCCGGCTTTGTCTTCAAAAACCATTTTAATTTCATAAACTCCATCGCCCTTCGTTAATTTTGCACCGATGTTAAAATCGCCGCTTGCATTTGTCCTAAATGATGGAGTCCTGAATTCCTCAAAAATATCGACCGGAGGGTAATTTGCATTCAGAATTGCTCCGCCGCTAAGCGTCTTGACTGCCAGCGTATCGGATTTGGGGCCTTCATTTCCAAAAACATTTACTTCGGAAACCTGGTATTTATATTCCCTGCCGCTGTCAACAAGCGCGTCGGTAAACACCGTAAATGTTACTGGGTTTGCTGTTGCAATAGGGATATCATTTCTGTATATTACATAATGGCTGAAATCTTTGTCAAGGGACTGCGCCCATTTTAACTCTACGGAGTTCTGGGTTATTTTAGTCGAATTTAATTTAGCTATTTTCGGAGGCGTTGCTGAATTATTTGCATTTGAATCAATAAAAACACTTACAGTAACCGGCTCGCTTACTGTTCCAGTCACATTCAAATCAATTTTTGAAGTAAGATTTACCATGCTTGACAGCTTAACAACCGGGGAGTCCGTGTCTACGCTAACTTCAAATGTTTTCTCGACTTTATTCCCTGAGCTGTCCGCTGCGGCAATTTTTATGTTGTTGCTGTCCTGCAGCTGAACTTGAGTGAAGGAGAATTTTCCATTTACAGTCTCAACGCTGCTTAAAATTTTTCTCGGAGTGTTAAGGTCATTTACATACAGGCTCACAACTGAGTTTGCTTTTACAGAGCCGGAAATGTCTAGAATTCTCCTGTTGACATAACTTGGGACAGAAACGGTAAGAGTTAATGGCAAATTATTAATTTGCGCTGCCTGCGTCGAGTTTGAAGTGTCTGCAAATACCTGGGCTGTGAAAAACGGCAGAGTTAAAACTAGATGCAGCATGAATATCACCATAAAATCTTTTATTTTCTGACTCATTTTTTTGATTTAAATTTTTTCGTTAATTATTTTTATTTAATTTTTTAATTTGTTATTTCTTAATTTTTGAATTCGAGTTTTTTGTCAATTATTTTATTTGTTTTATTATTTTTATGTAATACTTCTAAATTTTTATTCATGGGAACATTGCCTGTTGCTCTTGATGTACTCCGGATATTTCTCACGAGCATGATTTTGTTCTTTTAATCACCTTATTTTAATTCCGGCTGCGGAATATTTTTTGAATATGAATCCAGCCCGGATATAAACAAAGCCCTTTCGTCTTCTGTTGCTGAGCCCTGGTAAATGACATGAAAGATTGCCTGCTGCGCATTGTTCAATTCATCTTTATTGACCTTCCATGTTCCGGAATAGCCTCCGATTAAATTATCGCCGTCAACAAGGTAAATGGCAACATCATAGGCTACATCCTTTCCGGAGGGAATCTTCAGCGGGAAATCCCCTTCTTTTGGATAAAACACAAAGCTTTCGTACCCTGTTTGGTTGCTTTTTATGTATATTGAGGCCTGCTCAGTCTGGCTTAATTCTTCTACAGTAGCAGGATTTGAAAGCTGGTGCTTTACAACCTTGTAATCTGAAATCTCCTTCAGCGGGTTCATAAATAAAAGGTAGGATTTTCCGTTTGTGTTTGTCTGAACAAATGACTGCGCGTCTGAGTATCCGCCTTTCGAGCCTCTTATAATTCCGTTTACGCAGTAGGGCAGTTTTTTTGTGATGCCGGCTGCTGCGCCCAAGCTTAGGTATTGGCTCTGCCCCATATCGCATGAATATCTACCGCATGTAAAAGTAAGATTGACATCTTTCAAATCGTCGCCTGTTGCGTTATTAACGGTGAAAATGGTCAAATCATTTTCAGCATTGCTGCAGTATTCATCGTTTGACAGGTCATCGACTGCGTCAAAGGCTGCAGTTCCCCGGTTTAGTCTTTCCGGCTGGTTGTGGTCAATATGGACTCTGAACGGGAAATTGAATTGGTATCCCTTATTTCTGCCAGTCTGCTGGTCAAATATTGTGACCAGGACCGGGTAGTCGATATCGTACGTGAAATGCCACACTTTCAGGCAGAAAAATTTCAGCAAATCTGTTCCCTTATCCGCATTTGACTTCAAAACTCCGTTTTGGCTCGGCCTTGCATAGATTTGAATCGGCCAGTTGTCATAGGTGAATGAGACTTTCATGTTTTTGTAATTATTGCCTGGATTTTTATCTATTTCCCATAAATAATGGTAGTTGTAGTATGACTGTGAAAATATTTCCTTTCCATCAGGCTGCGGGACAAATAAGTTTGGATTATAATCAGTTCCAATTATTCTGATGTAAGGGAGGTTGAAGCTCAGCAATTTTTTTAATTCATCGTTTATGTTGCTGAGTTTCCAGATTTTTTCCCTGCAGGTAACTTCAACATCAGTTGTGGGCACTTCCGTGTCCATGGAGTAAAGGTCTATTGTTTTTTTCTCAAGGAAATAATCTTTGTTTTCGCGTTCCATTATAGTTTTCGCAAGCTCATAGACTTTCCTGAACCTTACGGATGAGCCGTACTGAAAAGTTTCTATGCCAGCCTTGAAATCGCTTCCCTTTCCCAAAACCTCCAGCGGGTATTTCATCGAGACTGAAGTATCTGCATCATTGAACTGAACATCTATTATCGGCTCTTTGGGCTTGCTGATTATAAACCTGGCTTCAAAAGGCTCAAAATTTTTTATGCAGCCGCCTAATTCTCTTTTGATATGGACTTTCAGCTCGTCCTTTATGAAATCCTCGGTTGGAACAGCCTCTATCCCGCCGTACCACCAGTACGGAATCTTGAAATGAGACGACGGATAGGCTGCAAGATAGGACTTTGGATTGCCGGAAACTGAATCAGGGATTTCTATGTACCCCCCAGTCAGTCCGATTGTTTCCAAACCGTCATCCGTTATTTGCTTTAGGCAGTCTTCAACATATGTTTTCAGCGGCACCAATTCCGGCTGGACATATTCTATTTTCTTCTCGGAGCTTTGCCTTTGATAAAAAAAGTATATCATGCCCAAAATAAGCACTATGACTGCCGCTAGCAGGAATATTGATACCTGCGCCTTTTTGCCTCCAAAATCACCTCTTTTTTTCATTTTAAGCGTTTAATGAAATAAATTTTGATTTCAGTCATGCCACTTTCTGGCTTAATATATCTTGTTATTGTACTTTAATTATAATCTTCATTTTTTTATTTTGCATTTGATTTTTTGTTTAGGGCTTTCACGTCAAGCTTTGTCAAATCCATTTCAACATAATCTTTTTCAGTTAAGTTAAGGATTTTAACTATATCAGAAGGAACCCTGACAACCAATCCGCCGCTGGTTCTTATCAGCTTTTTTATGTACTTCATGGTATATATGTAATATATTTATTTTATATATATTTAGTGTTGAAAAAGGTATATTAATATATAAATCATATATAGACTATATAAAGTTTTCGCTTTACCTCATTTCGGCTTCAGCCAAAAGCTCAGAAGCATAGTAGCGAACTACAGCTGCGTAAATTACAAGTAGAAATGAGGTTACAAAAAAAGAATAATTAAAGGCAATCTTGCTCGCAGCCCAAGTCAAAATAAGCAATACCAAAAAAATTATCAGGTTCGGCAGAACAAAAAGATGAACCTTCGTAATTCCAATCCCGATTGCGGAGCCTATTGAATTTAATCTTTGCCTTCGCATAAAAATTGGATATAATATGTTTGTTAAGTATACTGCAATTATAAATGATATTAGGAAGAATGTTTGAACTGACTCCGGATTCACAAGATAAGATATTAAAAAAATCATAACTGCCCAGAAACCAGTCCATATTACATTAAGAAGCATAAAACCCGACATAAATTTTAAGGATATTTTTGTTTTTGCTGTTTTTGCCCATATTATGCTCTTGAATATGCCTGCCAAAAAGATTACAAGAATTACAACTGCTATGAATGAAAAAATCAGCAGAAAAAAATATGATTTTACTTCAGAAGCAAGCTGCTGCGCTTTCTCCGGGCCCAGGGAGGTTAATGTGTTTACAATTTCATTTGGGTCTGCCGGCAGATTAATTGCAGCTGCCTTTGCTTTCATGAATTTGTCCCACAGGAAAAATAAGCCTGCCGCCGTGAGATAAAAAACTGAGTCCAAGATTACTATTAACAAAATATTAAAATCCATTTTTCTGAATGATTTTACAAGAATATTATTATTCCACTCAATAAATCCGATTTTATTTTTTTTCATTATAAATCCAGCAGTTCCAAGTCTTTTATTTTTGAAAAATGTTTTTTATTGAATGTTACCAATTTGCAATTGTTAACCATTGCTATGGAAGCTATAAAAATATCCCGGAATTCCATAAGGTTCCCTATTGACTTAAGCTCCTTGTGAATATTGCTTGCCTGCACTGCGCAATTCTCATCAAAAGAGATTATATTGCCATTCTTTAAAAAATTACTGACTTGATTCAGGTTTGTTGCTCTTAAATAAAGTTCGAAAACCGTGATAGAGGTGACATAAATCTCCGAATCCAGAATTATATCGTGCAACGGTTCAACTCTTGCCCGAGAGTTTAGAATATCAATACAAATATCTGTGTCTAAGCATACCTTTTCTGCCATTTATTCCATCCTTTTTTGAGCTCTTTTTTTATTTCATCGTACTCCTTATCACCTTTAAGAACTCCAAAGTGCTTCCATAAATCGCGCCCCGTTTTTCCATCCTTTTTTGTGATAAGCTCAGTAATGACATCACTGAAGCTTTTATTTTCATTTTCTTTTATCTTCTTCAGCTCTTCGTAGACACTGTTTGATACCATTAATGTTTTTGCCATAGTGTACATATGTATATGCATATATATAAATTTTACTACCAATTATTCATGTCAGCATTGGATCCCTGCTGGGCTGCGTTTCTTTGCTGCAATGCCGTCGGCTGGGCATAAGTGTTGTCTTCAATTCTATTGCACAAGATATTATTATTTATCTTCCATTTTAATGGGATTTTATCAAATTTAATGCATATCTTATCATAGACAGTTTTGCTTTCCTGCACAATTGCATTATTTCCAAACCTTCCAAATGAAGATCCCCTGCCAACATTGACATTTTTCTTGAAAATCTGTATTCCGCTGCTGATATCCTGGTCTTTTGGAATAATAAAAACATTTATCGACATGTTTTCCGGAGCTCTCTGGTCTTTTTCATAATCCCCATTTTTTACCTGGAAAGTAATCTTATAGATGTAACTTGTTCCGTTTTCTGTGACTATCGGCTGAGTTTTTGTTGCCTCTATGTGCGCGCCAATCTGCGCCATTCCCTGCGGAGTTTCAGCGTAAGCAATGCCTTCGTTTTCTGTTGCCAACCCGGCTGTTGCGGTGCAAATCTTGCTTGACCAGTACTCTGTTCCTAAATATAAAGTTGAGAAAACTTTGTCAACGCCATTTCTCCATTCGATTAAGCTGTCATCATCAAACCCAAACAATGACGGAATATACCCAAGGCCCCTGAACTCTGTGAAGATGAACTGGAAGCCTGCAAAGAACTGGCGGGATTTGTACTGGCTTATTTCTGTTGATAGCCTGTCCTTGGCTTTTCCAGTTCCGGTTACTTGACCATTAACATACTGTGCTGAACTCTCTATTCCTTTTTCCCTGATAGTTAGTTTTGTTGGTTGCCCTGTCGCAGGGTCAGTTGTTATTTCAGTATAATCACTGGTCATAGGATTAATTGATGTTTCCCCTTCCCCTAGCTTATAATTTTTCTGGCTTGACAATCCAAAAACATATCTTTTCTCGCCAGTTGCTGTTGTGGTTTCCTCATAGTATTCATTTGTTGTTTCTTTGAGCGAGATAATGTTGCCATTTCTGTCTTTTACCTGAATAGTTTTTGTTTCGGTTGGCCCTTTAGCAAAAAATTCCACATTAGTTGTTGATGTCTGTTCGTTGTCTCCAACTTTCTTTGGAGGTGAGGTGAAAGAAAACTGAAGCCTACCTTCAGAGTTTTTAATCAAGTTTCCACTGACTTTGCCATAAGACCTTAGCTGCCTTAATTGTAAATCGGTTATTGGTGTTGATGGTTCATCTCCAAGTTTTATCCCTGCAGCAGCCATCCTTCCATTTGCAAGGCTGTAGGTAACTGGGTATTTCACACCACCAATATCCTCTTCTCTGATTCCTTGAGGCACATCATCACTGGCAATTGATACGTACTTTCCCTTGAACGAATAAATCTGGTTTCCAGCAGAATCTTTTAAATTCGTGACGGGCTGAGCGCCTTTGTCCAAGTAATCTTTTTTGAAATTCACAACACGAGTGAGGGCAGGGGGAGCTTCATCTTTATCATTTGTGTAGATTTTACCATTACTATCAACAAAAAAGTAAGTGTTTCCTTCCTGTCGGACTGACTTTAATGGGTCTCTGTTTGCTTGTGCAGCTTGATTGGCCGTTTGCAGATTATCCTTAAACGCTTTATTTAACAAATCTTGTTTACCTGGATTAGCATCCATAAATGCCTGCAGAATATCTTTATCATTTGTTGCCCCGGCTTTTTTCATATCCGTGCTGAATTTTGCAAATTGATTTCTTAAAGTGTCTATATCCTTTAATTCTTGAATGAAACTTTCTGGATTGTTATATTGATTTGATGGGACTTCCTGAAACTCTTTGCCCTTCACAGCAAATTTTTTTCCTCCAAATTCCACGAGCGTCCACGCTGCGTTAGGCGTATTTGCCGTAGATAATAACGCACTCACATCACCATCTCTAACTATAGGACTGAGTGCGCCATATTTGGATTGTGCGTATGTATTAGCTGCTGTACCATCTGTGAATTCTTTAATTTCATAGAGTTGTTGTCCGTTAATTGTTGCGACTATTGTATATTTAAAAGTCGCCGGAACCCAATCACCTTGCCATGTCCCATCTGTTTTTTGTCCTTTATACTCAAATATAGAATTGCCAACTTTTCTATAAAACTGTTCGCCGTGAATGCCCATAGCCTTGTATATTTTTCCGTCAGATGGTATATCCTGTGGCTTCTTATAAACGGTTGTTGTTGGCAAGGGCGGAGTGTTTGAAGCAGCTGCACCGGGTAAAGGTGGAGTATCTCCTCCTGCAGGTAGCACTTGCGGAGAAGTTTGTCCTGCTGCTGCAGGCAGTTTGCCCGGCTTAGTACCCTGTGGTTGAATAATCAATCCTTGACTTGTAACTGCTTCGACTGTAGTATAAACGTGTACACTCAGATCTTTGGAATCAACATAATCAGAAGTGCCTTTGTAAAAATATTTATCATCTTTTCTATAAACCTCAAAAACTTGGCCATTTTTTGCCTGTACCCAAAGTGTTGGCTCGGTATGTGCGTTTTCTAGGATTGGTGGAGGTGTAACTGGACCTACCCCTGTTGTTGAGCTTGCCGGTGGTGCAGCGGCTGAAGCTGGCGAGGGCGGTGCGGAGGCTGCCGGTGGAGATGCTGGCTGGGGTAAAACTGCATTTGCTCCGTTTAATTGAGTGTTTACTACTGCATTAAACTGAGAAGCTGAATCCGTTCCTTTCGTTGAAAGTTCAATCCATCCTGGATAGGGGCCGTATGTTGCGCCTTGGCTATAAAGCAAAAGCTTTCCGGTTGTTGTGCTGTAGGCATATTTTTCTTTTACGATTTCCGTTGTTATGAATGTCCCCTCCCTTTTGGCAGTATATTCCCTACCATTTATCAGAATTTTTGTTGATGTTGGCGCTGCGCTTTGCATTCCGCTCACGCTTTCCATCCCAACCACATTCCCGCTTATCTGATTGTTAGAAGTTAATTTTGGTTTATTATTTCCGTTATTCAAACTATTATTTCCGAAAAACTCAAGATTTCCATCAGCATCTACTGAGAATATTTCATTTTTATATTCCGGATTATTTATTCTTGCATACAAGTAAACGGGCCTGTCAAATCCTTCAAGATAAAATAAATTTCCGTTTATTGTCTTGTACCATCCTTCGTTTAATTGATTTAAATTCTTAGCATCTATTTCTTTTATTAAAATGTTTTTATCAAAATCTGCTGAAGCTTCTTTTACGGCATTTGCCGTTATATTGTTTTGATAATAAAAGCTGCCGGCTAATACCGATAATAATAGCACTACAATAATTGTTAAGCTAACAATTCCTTTTGCAATTTTATTATTCGTCATTTTGTTTTTCATTTTATGCAGCTGCTGTTGAATTAGTTTCATCTCCCAGATCTAATCTTGAGCAGTAATCCTGCGGTGATTTGAATCCTTCATTAGCCAGTCCATTTATGCTGCCCGCAACCAGGCCAATTTGTGAAAATAACTTGGTGGATTCACATGCCACATATGTAAAAGGCCCCTGATGCCCGCAAGTGTAATAACAGTATGCCGACATTGCTGCGCCAAGAGCTTCGAATGGATTAGACAGGGCATTCTTTACGATTCCAGTCATGTAATCAAACACTGCCGTATAGGGTATAATCGCAAATAATTCTCCAGTCACATATTTGCAGTAAGCATAAGATTTTTGATTTTCACAGGCTTGGAGAGGCAATCCATCTTTTCCAACTGCATTAATCAAACAGTCTGCATACAAGCACCTTACCTGACGGAATTTATCCAGGCCGGTTATGACACCGGGAATGCAGGCGAAGGCAGCTGCAACAATGAGATTGTTGTTTGGGTCCATGTAACTTGACAATCCGCCTTTAACCTCACCGCCGGCCATGAACACCTGATCATTCTTACCTTGGCTGTCAGCTCCCGGTAATCTTTTTGCCCCGGGAAGGCTGTCAATCTTGTCCCGCATGAATTGCTGCCATTTTCCCAAAGGCCCAGGAGCCGATTGGCAATTAACAAAGGCGCAAAATTTATTTGCTGCATTGAACCCTTTCCATGCGCCCTCGCGCGAGCCTTGCTGCCCTGCACACGCCGCTGAATCACCCGCTTTTGAGGCCGGGCAGCCTGCGGCTGTAATTGGGTTTGAACAAATGCCAAGGGTAATCGTTTTGTATATCACGACCATCGTATAGTACGCAGCAACAAGATTGTAAATGACGCCATACATCTGGCAAATCTTCTTCGCATAACCCATTATTGTATTAAGCGCTCCGATTACTTTTGAAATTCCTCTTGCGCTTTCCTTTGCTTCATCAATTTTCTGCTGAACGTTGTCGCTTAATTCTCCAAGAGGGAGGTTGTAAAGCCTGATTGTGATGTTTGTAATTTCAATCTCAGGGTTTTTGGTGACTCTCTCGCCAACTTTTGAAACGATGTTAAATCCGCAAGTTATATTTATCTCGTCTACTTTCAATTCATCTTTTTTTAATGTAATTTTTATTAACGGCGTAGTGCTTGCAGAGCCTGTGCTTATTGTGCCATAGCTGTCCACAAGGGCTGACTTGCTCACGCAGGCTGCCTGGCTCACAGCAAGAGGAACAATTCTTGGGGAAGTTACATTCGGAACCATAACAACCTGGCAATACACTCTTTGGTTTATAAAAGTCCCAAGCTGCCTATCAACATATTTTGGAGAGCATGAAACGGTACTTTTCCAGAAATCCGGAGGATTGGATGTATCCAGCTCAAGCGTTTTCAGAGGAAAAGAATAAACTAATTCATTGCCCACAGGGTCGCTGAAATTAAATTTGATTGAACTATCTGCTGAAATGTCAATTGGGTCTGTCATCCAAGTGCATTGCTTTTTGGATGGCTGGCTTGCATCGATTACCCTGCAGGAGCCGCCAACTTTTGAAGCGCCTGTGATAAAACTTGAAAAATCAGCAGTTGCCGCCAGTGGATTGGCCTCAGTAACATTTGCAGCGACTGCTATCTTGTCCTCAACCTTGAAAATATTGATATTTATGTCGCTCAAGCTTCCCTGCGGAGTTACGTTGATGTTAGTCAACACCGGGGCTGTTGCATCCACAATAACTGATTCTGATTTTGGCTCGGTTACAGGGTTGAGAAGAATATCTGTTGTATCGGAGGCTATTGAAACATTAATTGATGATGCAAAATTCACATTTTCCCATATGCATTTCCAGCTTGAATCTTTAGAGCAGCTTGTTGCAGGAATTCTTGCACTTCCAACGTGCAAAAACACGCTTTCCTTTTCAACACCAGTAGCTTCACTTAGAATTGCCGTCACAATATTGCCGGATGCTCTTGCATAATTCTTTCCGTCAAGCACAATTCCGGTTGCAATTGACGTAACTGAAGGCCCTTGATTATCAAGCGTCAGGGATTTTGACAGGGTCGCAGTTGCATTATTACCGGCTAAATCAAATGCAGTAACCTTTATTGAGCTTCCGGCTGAGGAATTGGGCGGATTCATTGTTATTGGCCATTTGCAGGTGCGGATTAATCCTGTCACAGAAACGCATGAAGCTCTTGCATTTTCCAAGCCTGCCGAGGGGTTTAGAGAAGATAAGTCTGCAGTCACGGAACTTGGATTTAAATCAGAAGCCGAAATGTTTATCAGCACATCCACCGGAATACCATGATTGGAGTAGGATGTTAAAGTAACTCCTTTTCTCTTAATAGTGAATGAACCAGCCAAAATCGTAGGGGGAGTATTGTCAACATTGAAGCCGACTGAGGCATTGCCTGATGACTGGTCAAATTTATCAACAGCGACAGCCAAGATTGTAACCGCTCCGTCGCTAAATGTTGTTGCCGGTATGCCTATGCTGGACGCAAGCTGGCAGCTGGTATCGTTCGCCTGAACATCAACAGACCGCCTAAAGGAGCCATTTGTTGCGCTGAAATCTACTTTCTTAATCCCAGAACATTTGCCGGCGCACTGAGAATCGTCACATGCGGAATCAGCTGCATTATAACTTATTGTTATGTTATCGCGGCCTGAAAACAAGAATTTTGGAACGCTCACCTGCAATTGCGGCGCTTTTCTGTCAATTAAAACAGCTCCGGATTTTGAATCATCCAATGCCCCGTTGCTTTTGTAAGTGTGTATTGTATATGGAAACGTGCTGTAGCTGAATGTGAAATCACCGCTGCTCGGGAATTTTAGAGTGCAGTGTGTAGAATTATCCGCTCCTGCAGCGCACCTATCAAAAGACAGGTTAGAGCCCAATACAACCTGCCTGTTGGCTATATTAGTATTCTGAACAATGGAAATTTTTACGTCAAAATTAAGATTGTCTTTTGCCTTGATAAGATTTTCAATTCCCGAGCTTCCCTTTACCGACACAGAATCAATACTGGCATAGACGCTTGCTGTATAAAAAGGGAGGGTTAGGACCAGGATTATCAAAAATTCTGCAATAAACTCCAAATACTTTTTTTCACTCATACCTGTTTTCCTCTTTTGGAATTTTTAAGTATCTCATTGCATCATATTTTCTCATTGTAATCTTGGTTGCAGGCTTCTTTGGGTATTGCTTTATATCAACAGTTTCACTAAATCCGCAATTGGCCAGTGAAATTTTTATTGAATTCATTTTATTCAAATATAGGCTGCAAGCTTGACTTGTATGTTGTTGAGTATTCCTCAACCTTGGTAAGCTGTTCCAAATCCTCAATAACTCTATCATTTTCCGGAATTCCGGCTATGTCGACATTTACAACATAAAACACAACAGAAGGTTTCTGAATGTCCTCAGGACTTATTGTTATGTTGAGCTTCAAGCCGCCAGGCGAAAATCTTTCCTCGCCGGGAGTCGAGCCTTCCCCGAGGTCAACTTTAGGATAATCTCCCCTTGCAGGGATCACTATTCTTTCATTGGCAAGGAGAGTTATGTCGGCAGAATATTTTCCCGGAGCCAATTCAATTTCTGCAGAGCCTTTTTGAGCATTATCGAAAACTGATGCGGAAGAGAATTTAAGCTCAGTTTCATCTCCAATTCTTGTTAAAGATATTACAGCAGATTCTTTATCATTAAAATCAACGGCATTATCCTGGAACACCCATCCGGTCGTGGTTTTGACAACATTCTTCTTTTTTACAGCAAATTTCTTCATTGAAACCGGCTGAAGCTCAACATTAATTGCGCTTGCCGAGTCAAGGCTTGCATCAAATTCTGTTGCTTTGCTTATGTATCCCTCTTTTACAACGTTCACAACACCACCGGCGCCGATGGGGAACTGGCTTAGGATAGTTCCTTTTGCGGTCGAGCTGATAAAGCAACTTTCATCAATGAGTGTGTAGAATACCTGCGCATCATCAATTGGCTTTTTTGTAACGGCGTCCATGACATTGACAGTAACATTGCCGCTTGCCCTTATATCGCAAAGCTGCGACCTTTCCAAGCCGGACGCGATTTCAAGAACTGAAAAATTTCCGCCCATGTGATTGTTGTTTCTTATATTTCCCTCAAGGAAAAATTCAAAATTATATCCCTGGCCGCCGAATGCGGTCGGGTCCTGGAGCTCCACCAAAACCGGGTAGGACAAGTCATAGGAAAATTGGTAATTCTGTATCCCAAAAGTTGCAAGCGGTATGATGCTGTTTGCGGAGCTTGGGGAGCATTTTTCGCCTTTGCAGTTCAAGTTGAAATATACCGGCCAGAAATCAAGGTAAGTGAAGTATGCCGCAACATCACTATAAGAGTTGTTTGCCACAGGGATTAAAGTTGAATCATACAGCCTCTGCTGAAGCTCGCTGTCAAATATGTTTCTCTCAAAGTTTGAAGTGCCGTCAACCTGGAATAATGGTATGTATGAATCAAGAAGCTGTACGACCTTATTTTTCACATCGGTTTTCTGCCAGCTGACTGAGCTTCCAAACTTAAACTGCAAATCCGACATCGGGGGCAGCTTATCCTTGTCGATTCCCGAGAACGCAACTATTGAATTAATGACGTGCTTTTCAAGATAATAATGCTTCATCTCGAAATTGGTTATAGTGCTTGCAAGATTGTATATTCTTTCCAGATTAACCGGAACCCTGACAAAAAACTGGTTCAGGTCGGCCTTGAAACTTTCTTTTTCAACCGTTAGGGGATAATCAACAGAAACAAGGATATCATTTGAGGCAATTGTTATATCTGATTTTAACCTGCCGCCTTCAGTTATTTTGTAGCCCTGCCCTTCAAACGGCCTAAAATTATTCAGGCAGCTTTTTAATTCCAAATCCACATATCTTTCAAGCTGTTTTTCTATTGAATTATCGGACTGCCTTAAGTCTGGCCTTTTCGTGGAGAACTGGCAGTTGCCGCTGCAGGTGTTTGATGATTTTAAATACCACCAGTACGGAATTTCAAGCTCAGAATTCTTCGTAAAAGCGACTGCGTCGCTTTCCGTTGGGTTTTGCGTTATTGTAAATGATGCCTTGTTTAAAGTTTTGTTTGTCAGGCTGGCATAGCCGCCGTGTTTTCCAATGAGCCTGATGCCATTGGAAGCAACAGAATAAATGCAGTCATTCGTATATTGTTTTATTGGGTCAAAAGCAACCGGCACCTGCTGCTGTACAAGGCTTACTTCAGGCTCAACGGGGTTCTTTATAGTTTGGGCGTAAAAATAGAAGCCCGCGGCTGAAATCAGGAGTACCCCAATTATGATGAAAATAGTGACCTGGGATTTTTTATTTTTCCGCATCATTTTTCACTGTCCATATTCTGCAGCTCTTTCTGTATCAATTCTAAATCATATAATTTCTGCTCCATTAGCTCACGGGCAAGCATGGATTTTTTCTTGCCAAGCTTTTTAGAGACTCTTTCTAGAAGATCATTTATTTCCTTTGATACTGTAATCCTAATTTGTATACTCATTTTTACCCTGATATATACTTTATGTATGCTACTTTAAGTACTAATATATAAAGATTTGTATTATACTGAAAATTTATTTATGCTAAATTAAGGATAAATAAAGGATAATTAGGTGATTTTTATTAATATTAAGTACTTTATTTATGCTAAAAAATGAATAGATAAAGGATAAAATATAAAAATCAAAGTAAAAATTGCATTTTCATAAATAAAAATCCAATCAGAAAACCAGTAAACAATCAAAAAAATAATAAATTAAAACTATTTAAAAATAAAATAATTCTTTCAAATAAATCCAAAATTTTTAAATTAACAATCTTTAAATACATTTGGTAAAATAATATTCCTGATGGCCAGGCAAAAAGTGGTGAATTACATAAGAGATCTTTTGCAAAAGGGGTATACTATTTCTGCAATCAAAGATACGATGCTTAAGTACGGCTACAGCAATGGAGAAATTGATGAAGCCGTAAACTCAATTTATAACCCTACAGTAAGGCACGAGGTGCATTTATCGAAGACTACGGTTCTGGTGATTATTTTTGCAGTGGCTTCCCTTATTGGAACTGGGGCGTTTTTTTATTTTGGATCTTCAAAAGCCCCTGCGCAACTGCTGGACCTGAAGCTGGAGCCGGTCAAAGTGGAAGTCCAGCCCGGCGACAGTGTAGTGTTCATAAAAGAAATGTCAAATCTGGGCTCGTCAAAAAGGTATGATTCATTTGTTACGGAAGAGATAATTGATTCGGCCACTTTCAAGATTGTATCCCAAAACACGGAAACCATTGCAATTGAGACTTCAAGCTCGACGCAAACAAGGCTTAAAATCCCCAATGACGCCAAGCCGGGAGACTACCTGCTGAGAGTTACTGCCGAATACAGCGGCCAGAAAGCTTTTGCAAAAATGCCGGTAAAAATTCTTCCGCCTGCAAGCATGGAAAGCTGCTCTGACGGAATCAGGAACCAGAATGAGGAGGCAATTGACTGCGGGGGAGTATGCAGCCCGTGTGAAAAAGAAACTCCAAAATTGGACTGCAATGATAATGACCAGTGCACTAAAGACGCCGTTGAAAACGGAAAATGCACAAACACGCCTATACTCCCATGCTGCGGAAATAATGTTTGCGAAGGCGGGGAGCAAAACAACTGCGATGCTGACTGTAAAGAAATAATTGTACCTGCACCCGGAACAATTGACGAGATAAAAGAGCTTGCAAAATCCTATCCTGAAAAAGCGCTGACGCAGTGCAACAATATCGAGGTTCCCAATCTGAAAGACACGTGCATAGGGAATATAGGGGAAGTGCAGAAAAACAAAAACTATTGCGTGAAGATTGGAAATGCTGAAATAAAGGATGGATGCTACAAAAAAGTAGCGGAGTTGACTAATGACAACACATTATGCCAAGAGATTGGCAATAACGGGCTAAGAGATTCCTGTTATATGACTTTTGTGCTCGACAATAATGATTATTCTGTATGCATAAAACTGAATAATACCATGCAAAGGCAGTCATGTGAATATTTAAGGCAGCTTTATAATATCAATCAGCAGCAAAATGCCACACAATAAATGACGACGGGATTTATTAATAATTCTACTAAAAAGAAAAGTTTAAATATAAGCCGCACTACTTCACTTGCATAATGGCAAGTAATGCACGGATGGGTTATAGTATTCTAAATCTGATTAGGCCTATCCACACACAGCTGGTCACAGCTGTCATGTGTTAATTGCCAATTTTAACGATACTTTTTTTCTAAAACGATCGGAGGTGTTAAAATTGGAACAAAAGACCAAACTCAGTTCTGCGGACGGTGAAAGAAAATTCTTAGACAGCTTAATGTCTGTAGATTTCAACAACCGCAACGAAGAGTCTGAATTTAAGTAGGAAAAGGCAAGAATGCACAAGGAAAATACAAGTGTAATGGAAAATGGCAGGAGAAGCTTGTTTGAGCTGCTTATAGTCCCGCTGGCATGGGTGGATGAGATTATTATGCTGGATAAATATAAACATTTAAATAGGATTTATAATTTTCATACTCTTATGATTAGGCAAGATTTTTATAGATGTGACTGTTGTTGCTAGAGAATTCTTACATTGGCATTTAAGCGAGGATAGCCAAGCGGCAAAGGCGAGCGGCTGCAAAGCAGCCATACGAGCTTCTCGAAAAGCGATGACCTATTATTGCGCAAAGCCCGCTTATTCGCCGGTTCGAGTCCGGCTCCTCGCTCTTTTTTATTTAAAGTTTTTATAACATAAAATTAAAGAAAAGGTGAATAAAGAAATGAAAAAAATAAATAAAAATGAAATAAATAAGGCAAGTGATTTGGATAGTTTAGTGGCTGATTCTATATGTTGTTGCTGTTTCTGACAATTTTTAATTTAAGATTTTTAAAATTTTATTGATAAACTAATATAAAATTAATGGAGGGAATAAACTATGTGCGAAAATACAGAAAGATTAAGATTTGTGCAACGCAGCCCACAACCAGTGCTAATTACATCAAAAGGATTGGACTTGGGTGGAAGAGTATGGCAACATGAAAATCATTTATTTCACGATGCTGGTGTAGCAGCCAGAACTGACATAATTCGTGACCAGCTGCGCAGGGGCAACCTACCGGAGGATATGGAGCTTTACATAAGGCTTGCAGGACTTACAGGAGGAAAGCAGGGAGATTATAATATTTTATTGGGAAGAAAGTTGTATAGAGTTCGCGTCAATGGAGAAGTCAATCTTGGAGATAGAAGTTATGGAAGAGTCACCAAAATTGCTTATTTGGGCTAAAAGATAAAAACAATTAAATAGATTAAATTTTTATTTAATTCAAAATGGCATTAAAGCTGTATAACACTTTAACAAGAAAGAAAGAGCTAATCAAGCCTATGAAGGATAAGGAGATAAAATTCTACAGCTGCGGCCCTACTGTATATAATTATGCACACATCGGAAATTTCCGTGCTTACATGTGCAGCGATGTCCTGAAAAGATACCTGAAGTATTCCAGCTACAAGGTAAGCCACATAATGAACATTACAGATGTGGATGACAAGACAATCAAAGGCGCAAACAGCGAAGGAATTTCTCTGAAAGAATATACTGCCCGGTATGAAAAAGCGTTCTTCGAGAATTTGGAAAGCCTGAACATTGACAAAGCTGATAAATTTACAAGAGCAACAGACAATATAGATGAGATGGTAAAAATAATAAAAAAGCTTCTTGACAAAAAAATTGCCTACAAAAGCGAAGATGGAAGCATTTATTATGACATTTCAAAATTTAAAGGTTATGGCAAACTGTCGCATACCAAAGTCGAGGATTTAAAGGAAGGCGCCCGCGTCAAGCAGGATTCTTATGAAAAAGGAGAGGCGAAGGATTTCGCCTTATGGAAAGCTTATGACAGGGAAGACGGAAATGTTTTCTGGGAAACTGAAATCGGGAAAGGAAGGCCGGGATGGCACATTGAATGCTCGGCAATGTCGATGAAATATCTCGGCGGGCATTTTGACATCCATGCAGGTGGGATTGATTTGGTGTTCCCCCATCACGAGAATGAAATTGCGCAAAGCGAGGCTTTTTCCGGAAAAAAATTCGTCAATTACTGGTTTCATAACGAGCATTTGCTTTTGAATGGGAAAAAAATGTCAAAATCTCTTGGTAATTTTTTTACTTTGAGGGATTTATTGAATAAAGGGTACAATCCAATAGCTATCAGATATTTGCTTCTCTCTGCAAATTACAGGGTTCAGTTGAATTTCACGGAAGAAGCCGTTAAATCCTCGGAAAATGCAGTTCAGAGGCTAAATGATTTTATGGTTAAACTAAAAGAAATAAAAAATAATAATGAAAATAAAAATATTAAAAAATTAATTGATAAAACGAAAAAAAGTTTTGATAAATCAATGGATGATGATTTGAACATTTCAGGCGCCTTGGCTGTTGTTTTTGATTTTGTCAAGGAAATTAACACTTTGATGATGGAAAATAAAATTGGAAAAAATAATTCAACAGAAATTATTAATTTGATGAATGATTTTGACAGCGTTCTTGGAGTTCTTCAGGAGAAAGAAGGAAAATTAAGCCATGAATTAAAAAAACTAATTGATGAAAGGGAAAAGGCGAGGAAGGAAAAAGATTTTGCCAAAGCTGACAAATTAAGAAATGAATTGAAAGAGAAAGGAATAATTCTGGAAGATACAAAGGAAGGAGTTAGGTGGAAGAAAATATAGGGGGCGGTTTGAATGGATAGGACTGAAGTGATAAGGACTATAGAGGATCACCTTAGATCTCTGGAAAGTTGGATAGGGTGGGATAGCGGCGGAGGAAATGCAAATAATGCTGTAGCTTTTCTTTATACGGCAGGCAGGCATTTTGAATCCGCAAGAGAAATTACAGATAGCGAAGCCATAGGCCGTCTTCGCCAAAGATATAAATTGCTAAAGAGAAAGGCAGTTGAAAGATTTAATCTTGTTCCAGTTAGAATTGGCGAAGGGAGGGAGTACTTAGAAGTGCCAAACGTAGTGACTTCGGGAGGGTATAGCGGAAGATAATGATTTGAAATTAATTCCTACCTCCAGCTAAAACATAAACCCTATCATTCTTCCGGACTTTTTCCGGAACTTTTATTGTGATTAAATCGCCTTTCGATGATTTTTCCAATTTCCGGTCATTGACGTACATTTCATTAACAGAAAAGTTTACAATGCCGGTTGTAGGGCCTGTAATCGCCAGCTCATCACTGCATTTTATGCCGCTTGACTGCATCAGGACGGAAGCAACATTTTTTTTAGGGTAATAATTTTGAACCAGCCCAACAAATTCTTTTTTCTTCGTTGCTTTTGAGCCAAAAGTTCCTGACCATTCTCCGAGCTTGTTTCCCAGGTAATATCCGCCGTGCCAGAATCCCCTGTTGAAAACGGACTCAAGCTGTTTAGTCCATTCATTTATTTTTTCTTTAGTGTAATCTCTTGTGTAATAAGAGTTAATTGCTTCCCCGTATGCCTTAACAACGGTATATACATAGTCCTCGCTTCTTCCGCGCCCTTCAATTTTCAGGGCTTTAACGCCGGAATCCAGAATTTTGTCAATAAATCCTATCGTGCACAAATCTTTTGGGGACATTACAAATTTATTGTCTATGATGAGCTCATCGCCGGTTTCTTCATCGATAACCCTGTAAGAGCGCCTGCACGGCTGCAGGCAGTCTCCCCTGTTGGCAGAATGATTATAAGTGCTGAGGCTCATGTGGCATTTGCCTGCGATTGACACGCACAGCGCCCCATGCGCGAAAATTTCAACCTTAACCAACTCGCCGCTTGGGCCTTTCACTTTCTCTTTTTCAATTCTTTTAATTATTGAAGTAATCTCATCCAGGCCAAGCTCTCTCGCAAGAACAACCATGTCAGAATATCTTGAATAAAACTTAACGGCTTCAAAATTTGAAACATTTGCCTGGGTGCTGATGTGAACGTTTAACCCGATTGACCTTGCATATTCGATGGCAGTTATATCGGTTGCAATGACGGCATCTATTTTTGCTTTTTTTGATGCATCGCAGATTTTTTTCATCCTGCCAATGTCTTTGTCGTAAAGAAGAATATTCAAGGCAAGATAGCATTTTACATTATTTTTATGGCACAACGATGCAATCTTGTTTATCTCACTCAAAGAAAAATTTTTGGCGGACCTTGCGCGCATGTTCATTTCTTCAATGCCAAAATAAACAGAATCAGCGCCTGCCTTAATCGCTGCATTTAAGCACTCCCACGAGCCAGCTGGCGCAATCAGTTCAACTTTTTTATTTTTTTTATTAGCCATAATTAGAATTCCAATTCAATCTCCAAATCTTTTTCGGTTGACTTTCCTCTTGTCGGCTCGAAGACAATTTGCTCTGCGGATGTTGCTGCCTTTATTTCAGCTTCAACGCCGTCAAAATCTTTTTCTTCAACTTTAGATTTGATTGTCAGCTTTTTAACCGGAGCTTTCAATGACAATTGTTTTGAAGTTTTTTCTTTTCTTACAAATTCAACGACAGCAACAACAAAATCTCCAACGTGCTCTGCGTGCTCGTCAATCATGTCCAGAGAAGGCCATTTTGTTAAATGAACACTTTTTGCATGCTCGTGATTTTTGAAGTATAGTTGATACAATTCTTCCGTTATGAACGGCATTATCGGCGCCATTAATTTTATTATAGTCAAAAGCGAATGATACAGCCCGTATTGCGCAGACAGTTTTGCTTCTTTTCCACGCATTTCGTGGTTGTACAGCCTGTCTTTTACCAATTCAAGATAATTGTCGCAGAAAGTGTGCCAGAAAAATGTTTCTGTTCCCAATTTAGTGTGGGAATATTCATAATTCATCATGTTTTCTGTTGAATCTTTGGCTATCCTGCTTAGTTTTGACAAAATCCACCTGTCAAGCGGCTCCAGCTCGGCAGGCTTCTCCAAATCGTAATCCTCCAAGTGCATGAATGCAAATTTTGATGCGTTCCATATTTTTGTTATGAACTTGCCGCCTGTAACCAAATCCTTGTCTTGGAATGGCAAATCGTCCCCGAGCTTTGAGCCTGCAGCCCAGAATCTTAATGCATCCGCTGAATATTTTGAAATTGTTTCCCTTGGGTCAACTACATTTCCTTTTGATTTTGACATTTTTTTCCCATGAGGGTCGAGAGCCCATCCTGAAATCATCACATTGTCCCATGGAACATCTTTATGGTGGAAATAACTTTTTACAACCGTGTTGAAAAGCCAGAAAGTTATTATGTCATGCGCCTGGGGCCTTAGGCTCATCGGATGCAGTTTTTTCTGCAGGCCCTTGTCCTTGAATAATTCAATTGCAATGTTAGGGGTCAATGAAGAAGTTGCCCAAGTGTCAAGAACATCTTTTTCCCCTATAAACTCATTTGAGCCGCATTTGCATTTGTGCAATGGCTTGTCTGCCAAGGGGTCAACCGGCAGCTGATTTTCGTCGGCAAAAACCGGCTCATCGCATTTTTTGCAGTACCATACCGGAATAGGAACCCCAAAATGCCTTTGCCTTGAAACGTTCCAGTCCCATTTCAACCCCTGAATCCAGTTTTCATATCTTACACGCATATGCTCGGGGTACCATTTAATTTTTCTTCCGTATTTTATGAAATCCTCTTTCAAGTCAAGGTATTTTATGAACCACTGCTCTGTTGTAAGAATTTCTATATCGGTATCGCATCTTTCGTGAACATTGACAACGTGATGTATGGGCTCTATTTTTTCAATTCTTTTTTCCTCTTCAAGGGCTTTTATTACTTCCCCTCTTGCTTTCTTTACATGCAACCCCTTGAATCTGCCGGCTTTCTCGTTTAAAGTGCCGTCCTTGTTCATGATTTCAATCGGCTCGATTTTGTATTCTTCCATCCACTTAACATCGTCCATATCGCCGTAAGTGCAATGGTATACAATTCCGGAGCCAAAATCCATATCAACGTCCTTGTTTGCCTCAATTTTTACTTCCCTGCTTGTGAACGGGATTTTTGCTTTTGCGCCGATGAATTTTTTAAATCTTTTATCGTCAGGGTGAATGTGGATTGCTACGCACGCAGGCAACAATTCAGGACGTGTTGTTGCTATTGTTATCTGCTCGCTCAAAGTTGTGTCAAATTTCATGTAAACCATCCTGCTGTCTCTTTCGCTGTCTTTCATCTCGACCTGCGCGATTGCGGTCTGGCATTCCGGGCACCATACGAATGGGGCTCTTTTCCTGTAAATTCTGCCAATTTTATGCAAGTCAAGGAAAGATTTTTGCGAAATTTTTTGACAGTGCCCGTCGATTGTTGTGTAGAAAATGCTGAAATCCGCGCTCACGCCGATTCTTTTCCAGTCATAGACAACATCATCCCTTATTTCTTCCAAAGTTTTCAGGCACAAATCAATAAATTCCTTTCTGCCCATCTGAACCCCTTTTACGTTCTTTAACTTTTCAACCATCCTTATAGTTGCCAACCCGTTGTCGTCCGTTCCGAAAGGGTAGAAAATATTTTTTCCCAGCATTCGCTGGAATCTTACGATAAAATCCTGCTGGGAATACGAGAATGAATGGCCGATGTGCATCTTTCCGGAAACTGTAGGCGGCGGAGTGTCAATAGAATAAATCTCTGCTTTGCTTTTTGGGTCGAAAGAATATACTTTTTCCTTTTCCCAGAACTCCAGCCATTTAGGCTCTGAGGTTTTCGGGTCATAATTCTTTGGAAGTTCCATTATAAAGTACAGTTTTGCATTAGTATTTAAAAGTTTAATTATTTCGAAACGACTTTAAATGAAAAATGTTGTTTATGTTTTTAAGAACCATAATAAGAGCTTTTTTTGTAGCCCATCTTCATTCTTGTGTCATCGTAGTGTTTATGCCCGCTTAATATGATTTCAATAAAATCCGCATTTTTCTCTTTAATCAGCGTTACTCTGATGTCAGATGCTATTTTTCTGAAAAAGATCAGCAAATGCTTGTATTTTTTCTTTGGCGGCGTGGACATGTCGGAAATCGCAAATTTTACATTAATTATTACGATTTCCGAGCATGCTCAAAAACACGCTACTTACTATAGTGCTTAGTGTTTTTGACATGTCAGCTAAATCATTCTTACAGTTATCGCACCATGTTAGCAAATCCTGCAGCATGCCTTCTTTTAACTGCTCTGCGCACTTATCAAATTCTTTATTAAATTTCAGCTGCGGGCCGAATATGCTAAGCAATTGCTTTCTTATCTCTTTGTCTTCCATAGAGCAGTTCCTCGTATGTTTTTTTGTATTGGATAAGGCTCTTATTATGTTTTGTGGACTTAATATCCTCTTCCAGCGTTTGAATGTACCAGTGAATGCCAACATACAGATAGCTTTTGGAGAATAGGGCAATGCACAATTCCTTGACATAAGCGTCAAGAATCTCCAATGATGATGCCTTAACCAGCTCCTGCAGCTCTTTTGGGTTGAGGATATGATTCTTGCAGAATAAGTAGTAATCAAAAACCAGATGCCTTGTCATTTCCGGCTTTTTTTCCCTGTTCCTGCATTCAATGACAGCTTCGTGGTAAGTGCTCATGACTTCAGACAGCTTTGGCTTCTTCTTTTCCAACTTATTTGGAATAGGGAAAGTTGAAATTGAAATTTTTGCTGTTGACTGGAATATTGGCTTTTCCAACCGCTTCCCGGAGATAAAGATAAGATGGCGGTTCCCTTCCCATTTTTCCTTGTAGCCTTTTTCTCTTATAATAAAAATATCGATATCGTTGTAATCTTTGGAGAAAAGAAAGGAGCCTGCTATGAACACTTTGCCATTCTTTACGCTGTACTCTTTGACAAGCTTTTCAGCTTCTTCAAGCCTTCCTTCAACAATATTCTCATAGCCTGCAATGTAAATTTTTCTTCCATCCCTTTCATTTAGAATGCTTAGCGCTTCCATCTTCTTTTTTATAGAGGTATATAGTGCTTTTTTCTCGGCATTGCTTAGCTGCCTGCCTTCTTTCTTTTTCCTCATTACCTTCAGCTGCTTCCTTGTGAAAATAAGCGGCTCAAAGTCCTTTTCATGCTCTAATATAATTTTTAATAAATTTTCATTCATATTACCTTAAAAAGTAATACTTATATATAAATATATTGATTATTATGTAAAAATATTAAGAAGTGTGTAATTTGCCATTTGAATGAAAATGGCAAAAATAATTGATTATTCAGAGTTCCCTATTGATTGCGTTCCATCCAATCATCCCATACTCCAGAACTGCGGTCTTGTATCCCATTTCCTCAAGAATTGCAGAAGCTCCTTGTGCAGTAATGCCGGCGTTGCAAACAGTGATTATTGTTTTATTTTTTGGAAGCGTTTTGAGCTTTTCCCTTACAATATCAAAATTGCCCTCATGCAAATCATTGTAAACATCAATGTTTATGCTGCCTTTTACGTGGCCGTGCCTAAAATGATGCTCATCTCTTATATCGACGACCAGAATCGACGGGTCTTTGCTGCTGAAAAGATACTTAGCGCTTAGGGATTCCATTTTTCTTTTTCTTATAATTGTTAAATACAAAAATGCCGGCGATTGCAACGGCTGCAAAAACCAATGCCGTCAACACACTCTTATTTTTTACCATTTGTATCAGGCTTCCTGTAATCCAGCTTAGGCCATTTCTAGCTTGAGGCTGTTTTGTATTATTGGCGGTTTCTTCAGGTTTTTGGATTGTTTGAAGCTGAACAGATATTGGAGCTGATTTGTTTATAGGCGATTTCTTGATTTCACATACTTGTGCTGTGGTGGGAATTTTGGATACATCAGGGCATTCTGCTTCCTGAACATGCTGCAGGACTTTTATAAAATTGCATTCTCTTGCCTGCATTCCATTTAAGCAAGCGGACCATTCTCCGCATTTCCAGTCCATGTTGCAGACGTAACCTTGTCCGCCGCCGCCTCCGCCGCCTCCCCCTGAGCTTCCTCCGCCTCCACCACCGCCACCGCTATTGTCTCCTCCGCCACTGGACGGAGTGTAGGAAATCTGCCTTATTCCGGAATGGCTTAAGCCAGTAATTTTATAGGTAGTATCCAGAAGAGTGCATGTGAATCCTCCAGTTGATGATCCGTCACAGGAAACTTTTGTTTCACCTGATGCAGAGCAGCCAATAGATATTTGGTCAACAGAACTTAGCTCCGTATCTTTAACACAAACAGAATTATAGGTAGCATTAGTCCTATTCATGTAAACTGTTTTTGTTTTTCCCTGGGATGTCAAATCAATTCCGCTGACTATTATTGACTGGCTCCCGTTTTGCAATGTGCTGTTAATACTCACGCCGACAAAATTAAATTTGGAAGCATTGGAGAAATTATAATCAAATTCAATTATTGTGGAGTTTCCATTTGTGAAATTAATTTTATTTGTTCCGGTAAAATTCAAGCTTGAATTAAAAGTTATGTTGCTTATTATTAAATTTAAATTTGGAATATTCGTTGCTATATCGCTTAAGTTTCCTATGATTGTGTCGTTTGCACCGTTGACTTTGTCCAAAACTGAAATCAAGGCATTTTGGGCTGTGATTCCGCCGTTGCTGTCATTTGCCGTTACAGTTATTGTGTAATTTCTCGCATCAGTGTAGCCGGTTTGCCATTGGCCTGAAGAATTTAACGGGGCAGAATATATAAATAAAATATTGTCACCGTCGACATCTGTTGCTGAGACGCTTCCAGTTGCGTTGATATTAACCAAATCTGATTCGTTTACCGTAATGTTGGAGATTGCGCTTAAGATAGGCGCAGCATTCAAAATAGTTATGTTGGAACTGTTGGTCCATGAGCTCCAATCAAACCCGTCAAATATTCTGACGCTGAAAGTCCAGTTTTCAAATCTTGTTGTGTTGGATGAGTTAATAAAAGTCTGGTTTGTGTAATTTGAGTCTAAGGTATAATTTACATACCATATAGTTTCATTGTACATTATTTGGTCGCCGTCAACATCATTAAATTCCCAGGATGCCTGCAAAGTGCCGTTTGTCCTGTTCAGAAAATCAGTGTTTGTCAAATTTACTGAAGTTAGAATTGGTGCATTATTCAGGACTGTTAAATTCCATAACTGCAGCGTTGCATTAATTCCGTCGGAAACAGTAACTGTAATATTATAAAATCCAACTGCTGATAAGTTTGTTATAAATGTAAAATTAGTTGAATTTGATTTTAACGTGCTATTCTGGTACCAACTAATTGAGATTATATCATCAGCATCCAAATCAGAATAAGTGATATTAAAAGTCTGGTTGCTTGATTTGTTTATGCTGAAAACATTTTGCAGTGGGAAAAAAGAGGTAATATTTACTGGTCGGTTGGTATTATTAACAGTTAGATTCCATGAAAGAAAGCTCTGTAAACTCCCGTCAGTAAGCGTGACATTAACATTATAAACTCCTGCCGAGGTAAAATTACCAGTAAAATTAAATTCTGTCTTGTTTATTCCATTTAAATACAGGGAGTTGTTCAGGTACCAAGAGAATACAACTGCATCATTTTCTGTGTCTGAAAAATTTATGGAAAATGTCTGGTTGCTTGGCTCTGATATGCTAAAGGACTGGCTTGGAGAAAATGCAGAAATATTTGGAGCGGTGTTATTAATTTGCAAAACATTCAAACCAGTAACATTTGAGTTTCCTGCGGAGTCGTTTGCATAAATCCTATAGCTTATTACACCTAATTTTAGCGCAGTTAGATTAATGTATGCGTTCAGGCCGCTTAAAGCCATTGAAGCGTTTGTTTTTGTTCCATTGTCAATTTCCAAAATTGCTGAGTTAAGCACTTCATTTGAGGTTAGGTTAATAAAAACATAGTTTGTCGAATTTATTGTTACATTGGAATTATTTGCCGGCGTCGGAGCAACTAATGTTATATTCGGCGCAGTTGCATCAAGCGACAACAAAGCCAAGTAAGCGTTAATTCTTGAAAGTGTAAGGCCGCTTCCTAAATCTGATATTTGCTTTCCGGTATAGTTTGATGCATTCTGCAGCTGGAATGGAGTTAAGGCTATATTTTGTTCAAGTTTTTTGTATTGGCGCAATAATGCAAATGCGCCGGATATATGCGGAGTTGCCATTGAGGTTCCGGATAAACTCTTGAAGCCACTTGGATCGCAAGATGAGCAGGAACCAGTTGGAACGGTCGATGTGATTGATTCCCCGGGTGCAAGCAGAATAGGCAAGTTCCATCTGTTGTAACTGGATGCTACATCAGATTTTGACACGGAGCCTGCGACCGTGACATTCGATATACACGCCGGGTCGCTGACTCCTGACGCCGAGTTACTATTGCCGGCTGCCACAACAACCGATATATTTCTTGCAATCGCATTATGTATAGAATTTGCCGTCAGCTGGTCGCTTGAATCACAATAGTTGCTATTGGTGCTGCCATCCCCTAAACTCATGCTGATGATGGAGATGTTGAATATTGAAGCATTGTTTGTACACCAGTCTATAGCACTAATTAGGTCTTGGGTTGTGGCAGATCCAGAAGCTGGGAAAATTTTAAGCGCCACAATGTTTGCATCTGGAGCTATTCCCTTGTAAGTTGTATCGTTTGATGCAACAATTCCAGCAACGTGAGTTCCGTGGCCATTATCATCAAACGGGTCATTATCTCCATTTATAATGTCATATCCACCAATTACTTTTGAGCAAGTTCCGCTCGTGAAAGAACCTGAAGTACAACCACCTAATGCAGGCCTCGTATAATCTATTCCTGTATCTATAATACAAACTGTTTCTCCTTTTCCAGTTATGTTTTGTCCATTGTAGACTAATCCCCACGTTCTAGTGGCGTTTATAATGCCTGCAGAATCCTGGAGCAGAAGTGATAATTTCTTCGGTTTGTATATTTGGAGAACGTTTGGATTATTTTTCAGCTTCTCATACCCAGCCTGGGTTATTTTTACTGCAAAGCCATTGACTGATGTATAATCGTGGGTCATTTCCAAATCATAGTCTGCAGATTGTACAGAAATGGCATTGCCTTTTTTTAATTTCATATTTTGCAGCACACTTTTCTTTTGCTGCACTATCATATTCTTTTTGACTTCAAAACTATCCAGCTTAAGATTTTTTGCCTGTAATTTTAAGGGGTTTGGATTGTCTTTTAACACGACTATGACTGAAGTTTCATTATTATCTCCAAATAAATCCTGCATTTCAGAATTATTAATTGAATAGACAGAGGCTGAGGTAATTGTAATGAGTATTAATATAATAAATGCTACACCGCTTTTCATTTTTTCTTGAATTTAAATCACTCTATTTAAACTTTTTTTATAAAATAATCGAACTAGCCTAATATTAAATAGAGAAGAAAAACCTAAGCTCTTGAAACTGTTTCTTCAGCCATTCAATCTCTTCTGCGTCTAAATCAAGCTCTTTTGAAAGATGATTTGCCATTTCCTTGTTGCTGAACAGGACAGGGATGTAGGGCATTGTGCTTTTTATTATTTCTTTTGTGGAGGTGTGAGTTTTCGCTGCAATCTTCCCGGCAATTGCCTTTTTCTTTGCGGCTTTCTGCTTTGCCCACCATAGTTTTAATATCCTTCCGGTAGGCTTATACTGGACAAATTCCTTGTACTTTTCAGTTTTGGCGGAGGCGATTCCTGCCGTTATCAGCGCATTGATATAAATCAAAAACCTGTAATGCTGCCATCTTCTTATTCGCCTATTAAAAACATCAGCTTTGCTGAGCATGTCGTAAGCCCCTGCAAGATCTGCAGGATGAGTATATTCCTTCGGCAGATTTTCATCAATCCATAATAATTGCTCGCTTAAATCTTCATCTACATTTTCAAAAGCGGAAATTGCTATCTTCAGGTCCGTTGTTTTGAAAATTTTATTTAAGGCACTCATTATGTTATCCGTTTTATTTCTTTCTGATAATTCCCCGAGGCTTTCTTTTGCCAGTTCCTTTTTATTCTGAGTTAATGTCTGCAAGTCATTTATAGCAGCCCTTGCATCGCCTGATGCCCTCCTGGACAATGTTTTCAGCACTTCTTCATCATAATTTATTTTTTCATTGTCGCAGATTTTTTTCAGAATTTTAAAAACAGACTGATAATCAAGCAGCTTGAACTCCATGAGGCTGGATTTGCTTCTTAACGAGCTGAATTTGTTGTCGAAAGGATTTGTGGCAGTCAAAATCAGGGGGTAAGTGGAGTCTTCAATCAGTTTTGTTATTGCCTGAATTCCACCCCTGTCCTGGTGCCCGGACAGCCCGTCAATCTCGTCAACAAGAATTATTTTTCCTGATGCAAACAGGCTTCTCTGCTTCATAGCGTTGCCGACTTTGCTGTTTATCTGCTCTGCATTCCTAAAGTCAGACGCATTTACTTCAATTACTTCATGGCCAATCTCTTTTGCTATGGCATAAACAGAGCATGTCTTGCCGGTTCCGCTTGGGCCGTAAATCAAGGCGGAATTCTTTTTTTCCTTTGAGAAATTAACTATAAAATTCTTCAGCTTGGAAATTACCTCATCCTGCCCGACAATGTCTTTCGTTGATTTTGCGGTGTATTTATGGGTGAAAGGCTGCATAGGATGAAGTTAGGATTATTAATTTATTAAGGTATTGATTCATTTTTTTCGTATTTTGATTAGGACAGTCAGTGAGGGAACCCAAAGTTACACTCAATTTATTTTATCCGCCCTCCACCCACCCCAAGCTGGAATAATCGATGGTGCCCCTATTCTTTTTGTCATCACTCCCAAGATTAAACAACCCAAAAGTTTAAATTGGATGTTTTAATACTGAGTTGTATGAGCAACAACTCAAGGTTTTATTTTATTTTGCTGTCTGTGCTGTCCGCAGCCGGCGTTGGAAACATCTTCATTTACCCAAATTTGTCAGCCAAATTTGGAGGGCTGTTTTTTATTCCGTATCTTATAGCCATGATTGTGCTGGGTGTTCCATTGCTTATGCTCGAATTCTCAATTGGCCAGCATTTCGACAAGAATGTTGTTGACATTTTTGCCTCGGTAAAAAAATGGTTCAGCGGGATAGGGTGGCTTATGATGATTAATGCCTTCATAATCATGAGCATTTACACAGTTGTGCTGGCGTGGAATATAATCTACATCTTTGTATCATTCGGGCTTCAGTGGAAAGGCAACGAAAGAAACTATTTTTTAAGCAATGTAGTGCAGGCTTCAGGCGGGCTTAACGGCTTCACAAAATTTTCCCTTCCGGTTTTTATCGCGCTCGTAATTGTTTGGGCCATAATATTTTTTTATGTGCGCAACGGCTTTGACAGCATCATGAAATGTTTTTTAATTATGGCGCCTGCTTTTTTGGTCCTGGCGCTTTTCTTTCTTTATTACACATTAACCATTCAGAATGCGCTGAATGGAGTTTATTTTTTCCTGAATCCAGGCTGGGCGAAGCTGCTTGACTGGCAGGCCTGGTCCGGCGCATTCCTGCTGGCTGCCCTGTCGCTTGGAGTTTCTTTCGGCATAATGCCTGCAGTATCGAGAAGAAGCAAAACCGGATTTGCATTTGGGAATTCTTTTTTTGTTATCGTGTTCAAGCTGATGATAAGCATGATTATTGGAATTATTGTGTTCAGCATTATCGGGTTTCTTGGCGCGCGGCAAAATATAGGACTTGAAGGGCTGTCATCTTCAGGATATGGGTTTCCGTTTATAACATTGGCGCAGGCGCTTCCATTTTTTTACAGTCCAGCTTTGCTGAGCATTCTGTTTTTCACCATGCTTTTCATGTTGCTTTTGTTCGGCGCATCTTCGCTTGCCTATTCGCTTGTGCATATTTTATCCGAGAAATTGAGCACGAAAAGAAGAAATGCGGCGATTGTTGTTGCCGGGCTTGGATTTTTAAGCGGGCTTTTGTTCGTGATAAAGCCAGGGCTGCACATAATGGACATAGTCTCCCACTTTGTGGCCTATAATATTCTCCTTGCAGTACTGCTTGAATCTGTTGCCGCCGGGTGGTTTTACAACTCAGAGAAGCTAAGCGGGTTTGTGAATAAAAATTCGGCCATTAAGATTGGAGGAGTATGGAGATTTTTTATCAGGTTTATAATACCAATTATTGTTATTGTAATTATTGCAATACATATAAAATCGGATTTCGGGCTGGATTACAACAGCTATCCTTTATGGGCAATCCTTTCATTTGGGATTGGAACTGTTGCCATTCCGGTTGCAACTGCGTTTTTATTGCCCGAGAAGATACTGGACAGGAAAGGATAATCTTTTTATTCTAAGCTCAATTACATGCGCCAATGGACTGGTTTTCAATCATACTGACTGTTGCCGGGCTGGCACTGTTCGAGGTGGTCATCAGCGTAGATAATGCCATTATAAACGCGGAAGTCCTTTCCACGATGTCCAAGAAAGGGCGAAAGTGGTTCCTGTTCTGGGGCATTTTGATTGCAGTCTTTCTTGTGAGGGGATTGCTTCCATGGATTATTGTGTGGGCTTCAAACCCGTCTCTGGGGTTTATGGGCTCTTTCACTGCATCATTCAGCAATGATCCCCATATAAAGGAGGTCATAGAGCAGAGCGCGCCTATTTTACTGGTGGGAGGGGGCACGTTTCTGGTGTTTTTGTTTTTCCACTGGCTTTTTTTGGAAACCAAGAATTATGGATTAAGGGGGGAAAAATTTTTCCACAGGCAGGGAGTCTGGTTTTTCGCGGTTGTTTCCGTCCTTTTGGCTGGGATAGTTTGGATTTCAATTAAAGTAAACCCGTGGATGGCCTTTGGCGCCGTTATCGGCTCGACTGCTTTTTTCATAACACACGGGTTCAAGGAAAATGCCGAGAAAGCCGAGCAGCAGATGATTGAAGGAAGCGGAAAGATGTCTGACTTGAGCAAGATTTTTTATCTTGAAGTCATAGATGCGACTTTTTCCATTGACGGAATTTTAGGGGCTTTTGCATTTACATTCATCTTGCCCGTTATTTTAATCGGAAACGGAATTGGCGCAATAGTAGTCCGCCAGCTTACCATAAGCAACATTGAAAGAGTCAAGAAATACAAATACCTCAAGAACGGGGCGATGTATTCAATATTGGCCTTGGGAATGGTTATGCTGCTTGACAGTTTCGGACTGCATATTCCCCAATGGATTTCACCTGTCCTGACGTTTGCAATAATAGGATATTTCTTTTACAAGAGCTACAAAGAGGCTTAAAAACCATAAAATTTTAAAGTAAAGGTTAAATAATAGATTAGATACAGTTAAGGGTTAAGTTACATTAAAAATGGAAAAACAAATCTTGACAATTGAAGAAATGTCAACTTTCTGCAAGAGAAAGGGCTTTGTGTATCCGAGCTCTGAGATTTACGGCGGCCTGGCTGGATTGTATGATTATGGGCATCTCGGCACACTTCTGAAAAAGAATTTTGAGGATATGTGGAGAGAGTATTTTCTTTCATTGGATGACAATTTTTTTGAGATTGAGGCAAGCGAGATAATGCACGAAAGTACTTTTGTTGCGTCTGGCCATTTAAAGAATTTTGTTGATTTGGCTGCGAAGTGCCAGAAAGGCCATGCTGAAAGAGCCGACCACCTGCTTGAGAGGAAGCTTAAGAAAAAGTTTGAGGGGCTTGCCGCAGAGGAGCTGTTTGAAAAAATAAAGGAGAACAAAATA
>Ga0209212_1001597_pt1 | contig 35892 bp, 41 predicted proteins | sample RifGroC2_FD_183996 | JGI IMG/M metagenome (GOLD analysis project Ga0209212, IMG submission 183996) | Groundwater microbial communities from Rifle, Colorado, USA - Groundwater C2 (SPAdes) (version 2) | ecosystem: Environmental > Aquatic > Deep subsurface > Groundwater | place: Rifle, Colorado...
CCAAAGGAACCAATCTTTTGTTCAGGAAAGCGGCCGCCAGTCTCAACACTTTCCTTAAAGAAGCGTCTTCAATCGTCAAGGCTTATTCCAGGGGGCACAGAACATTGGAAAGTTCGGACAAAATAGCCGCGGTGATAAAAGATTCAATCGGGGAGTGGCGCGATTATTTTGAAAACTCGCTGGCCGCCATGGCGAGAGGAGCGCTTCTTCCCCAAAATGTTTTCGTGATCGGCGACGATCCGGTTTGCAAATTTTTTTCTTCCTGTCTTGAGAGCGGCGATTTTTCGGAGTTTACGGTTTTAAGAAAGCCTTTTGTCGCGCAAAAAATAAATCCCGAATGGCTGACGCGTTACTTTAATCAAGCCGGTTCAATGACCCAGTCGGCTCAAAACCTTAAAAAATGCGAGACGGGCGACTATCAGCACAAAGATATAATGCTTATGATGGAAGCCGTTTACGCCGATAAATTTTTAAATTAAAACATATGACCAGAAAAATAATAAAAGACATTTTTTTAAGAGACAAGACAGAGAGACCTCTTGTTGAAGAATTGGAAATGGAAAAAACAAAAAAAAGCCGGTTTCTTTTCAAGCTCATAATATCTTTTTTGATTTTAATTTTATTGGGCGCTTTCGGTTATGTGGCGTTAAATAGAGTTTCCACGGCCACCATCAACATTTCTCCATTTAAAGAAACATTGGCGATTGATTCAAGGCTTAGGGCGCACGCCAATACAACCGCCGACGGTTTGCCGTTTGAAATTGCGCAATTAAGCGCAGAGGAAAGCGGCCTTGTTACCGCCACTGGAATAACTTCCGGCGGACAAAAGGCGAGCGGCAAGATAACCGTTTACAACAATTACGGCAGCGCTCCTCAAAAACTCATAGCCAACACCAGATTCCAAACAAGCGACGGAAAGGTTTACAGAATCAAAGGGGCTATTTCGGTGCCGGGCATGGGGTTATTGGAAGCGACGGTTTACGCCGACCAAGCCGGGGAAGAATACAATATCGGGCCGTCTGACTTCACTCTCCCCGGCCTCAAAGGAGGACCGCGCTTTGAAAAAGTGTTCGCCAAGTCCAAAACGACAATGTCCGGCGGGGCAAGTGGAAACGCCAGAGTGGTCAAAAAAGAGGATATTGACAGCGTAAGGACGGCGGTCAATGAAAAATTAAAAAATCGTTTGACGGAGACGCTTTCCAAGCAAAAACCGGAAGGTTATGTTCTTTTTTCCGGCGCGGTAAAAATTGAATACATAGAAAATACGGACAATCCGAAGGTTGGCGATTCAGCCGGCCGGTCAATGGCGTTTAAAACGAAAGGCTCGGCCGTCGGTTATTTGTTCAAAAAAGATGCCTTGTCCAAAGCGCTGGTGGACGACAAGTCCGGGGACTTGAAAAAAGCTCCGAAAAACGAGCCGGTTGCGGTGGACAATGTTGAGTCGCTTGATTTCAGCTTAATCTCCGCCGATTCTAATAATAAAGAAATAACCGTCCGGCTTAAAGGCAATGCTGATTTCGTCTGGGTGGTGGACACGGCCAAACTTCTTGAAGAATTGATGGATTTTAAAGGAAAAGATTATAATTATTTTTTCCAGAATTATCCATCCGTTTTAGGGGCGATTATTGTCCAAAGCCCCAAATGGTGGAAAAATCTGCCCAAAGATAAGAGCAGGATAAAAATAAATATTGAAAAATGAATGAATCATTTTTAGCGAATCAAATAAACAACACTTTAGAGCAAAGACCGCGAATAAGATGGAAGAGCGCGATATTTCTATTTTTCTTGTCTCTTTTTGCAATCCAATATTATTCTTTTGGCTATTGGAGGATTGATATCTTTTTCGACGTAGATTTTTTATTGGTCATATTCTTGTTTATTCCTGCTGCGCTAAGTTCTTTGATTTACATATTTTCTCTTTATCGCGCGGAGAAGATGCTTTTAAAAGGAAATTTTGGTTGGAAACATTTGATAATTTTTAATTTTGCCATTGCCATTATTCTTTACATTTTAGCCTTTTTGTTCACCTTTACTTTTTTAATAGGTCTTTTCGTGGAAGCGAGACAAGGAGCTTTTGAGTCTTTTGCTCTCAGTATAATTTATTTTATAGCGGCCGCCGTAATCATTTTCTCTCTCGTTCCCTCTTTGGTTTTAAAGAAATTTTATCCGAATACCAGTAAAATCAATAAAAGTTTATTTATTTTCTTTTTAGCCACCACGGTCATTGTTTTTGCTTATTCTTGGGCAAGTTCCAATAGTTGTAATTTTAATAGGGATATCGGGTGTGTTGCGGATAGAGCGGAGGAAAACAGAAATATCACTCTTTGTGACTCTTTTAAAGAAAACAAAAAAAGAGATAGTTGTTACAGAAGCGCAATTACCGGCAGAAGACTGCACGAAGAAGATTTAATAATGTGCGATCAAATAAAGAGCCAAAAAATACAAGATTTTTGTTATAAAGAAGTAAGCATTACCACGAAAGACAAAGAAATGCTTAAGAAAATTTGCGGCGAAATTAAAAATGCGGGAGATGATAGAGACGAATGCTACATAAATTTGGCCAGGGTTGAGAATGATATAACGGTTTGTGAAAAAGTCACCGGATATGTTAAATACGAGTGTGTGGCCAATGTCGCAGTTAACAGTGGTGATAGTTCATTGTGTGAGAAATATTTGAACGAAAAACAAAGAAGTTCATGCTATATGAAAATGGCCGCTACCAAGAAATGGCAAGATATCAGCATTTGCGACAAGGCTTCCGATGTCGGAGATGATAAATATTACTGCGAAGTTTTTATTCTTGAGAATTTCAGCAATATTCCATCATGTAAAGAAGCTAAGAAAACCTCTTATTCTCATTTAATGAGACAATGTCGCAAGGACTATCATAACATCAAAAACAATGAAAATTAATTTAAAACCGGGAGCTTCAATAATGTTTTTTCTATTTTTGTTAGAAATAGATTATTTCCTCGGTTTTTTTACTAATTTTATCAAAGGGTTAAATTTTAATTTTTCAGACTCTTTGAATAAAATTTCCGTTCTTGCCCTAATGCTTGTTGTTTCTGTTCTTTTTTATTTTTTCCTATTTTTGTTAGATAAAAAAAATAAAGATGAAAATAATTTAGAATGGTTAAATGATTTTAACGCGGGAATAGCTCTCATTTTTTATGCGGCAGGATTTTTGTTGTTGAGGGGGTATGGATTGTATGGGTTAAAACATTTAGAAATCGGTTTGGAAGATTATTGGGATTTTATTTATTACGGTTTAATCTGGTTTTTGCCATCTATTTTAATCGTTATCAAGCCTTCACTTTTTTTCAGTGGGGCATATCATAAAATTTATAGAATTTGCGCTGTGGTTTTTATTTCTTTTTTCTTGCTTGCGGTTGGATATAATGCGACGAAAGCAATCACTTGCGATTTCAATCATAAATACGATTGTGTTGCCCAAAAAGCCTTGAAAGAAAAAGACTATACTCTTTGTGGAAAATTGAAGGACGCAATGGATTCGCAGATCCATGCTTGTTATCTTGTAATGAGCGAAAAATTAGACGACATTTCTTTTTGCGAAAAAGCAGCATATGATTACAGGTGCGTTAGAAATATCGCTATAAACAAAAAAGAAAGGAGTCTTTGCGAGTTATCTGATGGGGGGAGTTCTTTTTTTAAAGGAATGTGTTATTCAGATTATGATAAAGCCATTAGCCCTTAAAAATTATTATAGTTAAAATTAAGTCCAAGTTATCAAAAAAATGCGATAGCGTCAAAAGTGATAATATGGCTTTAAATAATGGTTAAACTATTAAAAAACTGGCAGTAAAAAATATAAAAAATTTTTTGTTTGGCAAGAAAGGCGTTCTCGCAAATATTCAAAATCAAGGAATTGATTGACGGCCGCTATTGTTTTTGGTAGCATAAGTGAATAATTATGAGCAATATTATTACTGAACGACAATTAAAAATAATAGTAAAAGAAGGCGTGAAAGAAGCTTTTAGCGCTGAATTTATGAAACTGCTTGCCAAAGCAGTTCCTTTGGTTTCTAAACAAGAGCAAAAAGAAATAGAGCGATTATATAAAAAACCAGCACGGGATGTGGTAAAAACTAAAATATTAACAGCATGAAATGGAGGTTGTTATTAAGTAGAGACGCTGACCGGTTCTTGATTGGCAATAAAACAAAAATAGACGAAGAAGAGATTTTTGATTTGATTCGAAAATCTCTTCTTAAATTTAAAGGAGAAAGCATAAATGTTGATATTAAGAAGCTTAAAGGCGAGTGGGATGGATTTTTTAGAATCAGAAAAGGAGATTTGCGCATAATTGTTGAATTTGATTTTGAAAATTTTACCGCATTGGTGGAGCAAATTGATTGGCGAGGAAACGCCTATAAAAATTAGTGCGGGCTTGCAATTTATTTGACAGTATTTTTGTTTCTGCTAGTATAAACGGATAACTTTGATGGCAGACATGTCCGACAAAATTTCTATTGGACTCGTGACAGAGGCTTTGCCTAATGCGACTTTTCGCGTCCGCATGGACGACGCGAGCGAAATAATCGCTTATTTATCCGGCAAAATGAGGCTGAACAGGATTAAAGTTTTGGTCGGAGACAAGGTCAAAGTGGAGATGAGCGAATACGGCAAAACGAAAGGCCGAATTGTTCACAGGATGTAAGCGCCAAACGGTTTAAAAATATGAGAGTAAAGACTTCAATAAAGACAATGTGCAAAGACTGCAAACTCGTCAAAAGAAAAGGGAGGCTTTATAATATTTGCAAAAAAACGCCCAAGCACAAGCAAAGGCAAGGATAAAAATAGTTTATATTTATGAGAATAGCGGGAACAAACATACCGGATAATAAAAGATTGGAAATAGCCTTGGGCTATTTATACGGCATCGGCGATTCTTTGGCCAGAGACATTTTGACCAAGGCTAAAATTTCTTTTGACAAGAAAGCCAAAGATTTGAGCGAAAGCGAACAAAACGCCATCCGAGATTTGGTGGGAAAACATAAAATTGAAGGAGATTTGCGACGAGAAATAGCGGCCAACATCAAGAGATTGAAAGAGATAAAAACTTATCGGGGAACCAGACATAGCAAGAGATTGCCGTCCAGAGGCCAGAGGACAAAAACCAATTCCAGAACATTGAGAGGAAATGTCCGCATCACGATGGGCAGCGGAAGAAAGAAAGCGGAGAAAACATAAAAATATGGGCAAGAAAAGAATTACAGAAGAAAAAAAAGAAGAAAAGGCGGGCGCGATAAAACCCGCCTCTCCAGCCTCTTTGGCGGGCAAGTCGGCGGGTAAATCCGCGAAGGTTAAGGTGTCAAACGGGACATTGTATATCCGTTCAACTTACAACAACACGCTTATGACACTGACCGACAAAAGCGGCAACGCTTTGTTCGCTTCAAGCAGCGGAGCTTTGGGCTTCAAGGGAGCCAAAAAAGGAACGCCGTTCGCTTCGGCCAAAATCGCGGAATTTCTAGCGGATAAAGCCATAAACGTCGGAATCAAAGAAGTGGATGTGGTGATAAAAGGAGTCGGAGCCGGAAGAGAATCTGGCATCAGAACGATTGCTGCGAAAGGAATAGAAATAAGCGCGATTAAGGATGTGACGCCGATACCGCACAATGGGCCAAAGCCGAAAAAACCGAGAAGAGTGTAAAATAATCTAAAATCTCAAATCTAAAAAATTATGATGCAAGATAAATGCAAAAAATGCAGAAGGGTCGGGGAAAAACTTTTTCTAAAAGGAGAGAGGTGTTTTGGTCCCAAATGCGCCATAACCAGAAAGCCCTACGTCCCCGGACCGGCCACGAAATCCGGCAAAACAAGGAGGGCTTCTTCCACCGAATACGGCGTTAAGCTTAGGGAAAAACAGAAAATAAAATTCAGCTACGGATTAAGGACAAGACAGTTTGACAATTACGCCCAAGAAGCGGAAAGCAAAGCCGGAGGAGGCAATGTTAAGGCCGCGCTTTACAGTTTCCTTGAATCGCGACTGGACAATGTCGTTTTCAGGATGGGTTTGGCCGACTCCAGATCGGTCGCCAGGCAGATTGTGACTCACGGACATGTGATGGTTGGCGGCCGGAGAGTGGATATTCCGTCATACAGAGTTTCCATTGGAAACAAAATAACCGTCCGGCCGCAATCGTCCATCAAGGCGATTTTCAAAGACATTGACGAGAAAATGAAAAAACATAGCGCGCCCGTCTGGCTGAAACTGGATAAAGTCAAAAAAGAAGGAGAAATTATAGGAATGCCGGCCGCCGCCAGCGCTTAATTTTAATTATTGGATTTTAATAAAAATATGGACTACAAAATAGGACTGCCGTCAAAACCAAAAAAAGTGTTTGAAGAAGGAAACAGCGGAGTTTATGAAATCAGCGGGCTTTATGCCGGCTACGGGCATACTCTCGGCAACTCTTTAAGGAGAATAATATTGTCCTCCATACCGGGGGCGGGCATAACTTCGGTAAAAATTGAAGGAGTTCCCCATGAGTTTTCCAAAATAAACGGCATAAAGGAAGATGTCATAACTATTCTTTTGAATTTGAAAAAAGTGAGATTTAAAATAAACACGGACGAGCCCCAAACGGCAAAAATTTCCGCCAGTGGAATCACAAACGTGACCGCAAAGGACATTGATATTCCTTCTCAATTGGAAATAATGAACAAAAAAGAACACATCGCCACCCTGACTTCAAAGGAAGCGAAGCTTAATATTGAATTTACCGTGGAAAAAGGACTGGGGTATGTTTCAAGGGAAGAATTAAAGAAAGACAAGGTCGGCATGGGGACCATTGTTTTGGATGCCGTTTTCACGCCTATTAAAAAAGTGAATTATGAAGTGGAAAATATGCGCGTCGGAGACAGGACGGATTACAACAGATTAAGAATTTCCGTGGAAACGGACGGCTCCGTCACTCCGGCGGAAGCTGTGGAAAAATCAATAGAAACGATGATTCATCACCTTAAAGCCATCGTCGGATTCCAGGAAAAAGAAGAAGTAAAGATTGAAAGCGCACCTGGCAAGAAAAAAGAAAAAAAAGAGGAAGAAGAAGGAGAAGAACGGAAGGAAATTGAAGGGGGGGATAAAGAAGTTTTAAAAACCAGAGTGCAGGATTTGGAATTGTCGGCCAGAACGCTTAACGCGCTGGAAACGGCCGGAATCAGGACTTTGGGCGGCCTGGCCAAAAAGAAAGAATCGGATTTGATGGAAATTGAAGGCGCCGGCAAGAAAGTCGTCCAAGAAATAAAGAGAGCGCTTGGAAACTACGGACTGATATTAAAATAGTCGTGAACATCAAGGTTTCGCCTTGTGGCAAGGAGAAACCTTGATGTTCAATAAAGATATGAGGCACCATAACACAAAAAGAAAATTCGGAAGAGAAACAAACCAAAGAAAGGCTTTAATGAAGTCGCTGGCTGTTAATCTTATAAAAAACGACAAAATAAAAACCACCGAAGCCAAAGCCAAAGAATTGAGGCCTTTCATAGAAAAACTTGTCACCAAAGCCAAAGGCGGGGATTTGGCCAAAAGAAGGACAGTCGCTTCCGTGATCGGAATTTTATCAACCAAGAAGTTGTTTGATAAAATAGCGCCGAAATACAAAGACAGGAACGGCGGTTATACCAGAATTACCAAAATGCCCAGAAGAAAAACCGACGGCAGCAAAATATCAATAATAGAGTTTGTTTAATTTATGAAAGAATACACAATAGACGCAAAAGGCAGAGCGTTGGGCAGAATCGCTTCAGAGGCGGCGGCCATATTGCGCGGGAAAAATGACGCGAGCTTTCAAGAAAATATCGCTCCGGACATCAAGCTTAATGTTTTGAATGTGGACCAGATAAAATTAACCGGCCAAAAAAGCAAGCAGAAAGAATATAAAACTTACGCGGGCTATCCGGGATCGCTCAAGTCCGTTCCGATAAGCAGGGCGATTGATAAAAAAGGCAAGTCGTTCGTTTTCAGAACGGCCGTTTTGGGAATGTTGCCGAAAAGCAAGCTTCAAATCAAAATGATAAAAAATTTGATAATAAAGTAAATTTATGACGGTAAAAAAAGAAACAAAAATAAAAAAAGATAAAAAAACGGAAGAGGCGGGCGTTTATATAGAAGCGATCGGCAGAAGGAAAACCTCCGTGGCCAGAGTGCGTTATTTCGCCAAGGCGGGCTTGTCCGCCGGAAAGGCGGGAGGTGGAATCGTTATAAACGGCAAAAAGCTGGACGAATATTTTCCGACTGCTGAATTAAGGGGAATAGCGGAGAGCCCGATGAAGAAAGCCAAAATAGAAAAATATGAAATTACCGTCAGGCTGTCCGGCGGAGGCATCCATTCGCAAGCCGAAGCTTTAAGGCACGGCATCAGCCGGGCGCTGATTGAGTCTGTTTCGGAATTAAGGGGAGAATTAAAGCCTCTTGGATTTCTTACGCGGGATCCGAGAATGAAAGAAAGGAGAAAGTTCGGCTTAAAGAAGGCTAGAAAAGCTCCGCAGTGGAGCAAACGATAGTGGTTTGAACATCAAGGTTTCGCCTTGCCGCAATGCGAAACCTTGATGTTCTTTGTTTTCAAATTAAACTTTTTTTCATGAAAAAAACAAAAATAGTGGCGACAATCGGTCATTCAACGACGGATGTCAAAAAAATGGAAGAACTGCTGGCGGCGGGAGTAAATGTGATGAGAATGAATTTTTCTCACGGCGATTTTGCCGAACACCAAGTCAAAGTGGACAATAGCAGAGCGGTTTCGAAAAAAATCGGGATTCCCGTGGCTTTGTTGCAGGATTTGGGCGGACCGAAAATAAGAATCGGCGATTTTTACAAAGAAAGCATAGTTTTGGAAGAAGGCCAAATATTTACTTTGACGACGGAAAAAATCATCGGCGATGAAAAAAGAGTTTACATCAACTATGCTCCCTTGCCCAAGGAAGTGAAAGTGGGCGGTTTTGTAATGCTCCACGACGGAAAGAAAAAATTGGAAATAACGAACATAAAAGGCAATGAGGTCGTCTGCAAAGTCATAATCGGCGGAGAAATCAAAGGGAAAAGGGGAGTCAACTTACCCGGAGCGAAACTATCCGTTAAATCTTTGACGAAAAAAGACAAAAATGATCTTGAATTTGGCATAAAAAACAAGGTGGATTTTATCGCTTTCTCTTTTGTCCGCCGGCCGGAAGATGTGACGGATCTCCGCAATATTTTAGACCAAGCCAAATCAAAGGCTAAAATAATCGCTAAGATTGAAGACATGGAAGGTTTGGAAAATATTGACAAGATTATTGAACTGGTGGACGGCATTATGATAGGCCGGGGAGATTTTGGCATTGAGATAGGCGTGGAAAATATGCCGATGGTTCAGAAAGAGATAATAAAAAAATGCAACAAAGCCGGCAAGCCGGTCATTACCGCCACTCATATGCTGGAATCAATGATAAAGTCGCCCGTTCCCACCCGAGCCGAAGTGTCCGATATCGCCAACGCCATTTTGGACGGCACTGACGCCATAATGCTCTCGGAAGAAACCGCTTTGGGCCAATATCCGGTGGAAGCGGTAAGGGTGATGACTAAAGTGGCAGAGAGAGTGGAGAGGGAAATGGGGTATTCCAAAAAAGATTTTATGGGCGAAGGTAAGGACAGTGTAACCGATGCCGTCAGTTCCGAGGCGGTGGACTTGGCGCGCAACATCGGCGCCAAATACATAGTGGCTTTGACTTATTACGGTTTCGCCGCCAGGATGATCGCCCGATACAGGCCGGTTCAGCGCATCATCGCTATGACCCCGAACGAAAAAGTCGCCAGCCAGCTTCTTCTGACTTTCGGCTGCAATCCGGTTTTGATAGAAAAATTGAACACCTTGCCCGCCGCTATCAAAGAAGCGAAGAAACATTGCTTGAAAAGCAAACTGGTCCAAAAAGGCGACAAAATCGTCATTGTGGCCGGTATGCCCTTCGGCAAAAGCGGAATGACCAATACTATTTTGGTGGAGAGGATATAAAAGTTTTAATCTGTTTTTTCACCCTCTTGCATTGGGAAAACCTTTAATGCTAAAATGTTTTTGTTATGGAAGAAAAAGATGATGTTATAATAGAAGAAGAGGCGGATAATCCCGCCGAGGCTATAAAAAAATTAAGGGAAAAATTGAAAGCTTGCGAGGCCGACAAGAGCGAGTATTTGGCGGGATGGCAGAGAGCGAAAGCCGATTCGGTCAACGCCAGAAAAGAAGAAGAAGAGAGAAGAAAAAATATTATAAAGTTTTCCGAGAAGACATTGGTGCTGGAATTGATCAATCTAGCCGATTCTTTTGACGGGCTGTATGCCAATAAGGAAGGCTGGGAAAAAATTGATAAAAATTGGCGTCATGGGATGGAAGTTTTGCGTTCTCAGCTTATGAGCATAATGAAAAGCCGGGGAGTGGAAGCGATGGAAAGTTTGGGAAAAATATTTAATCCCAAAGAAAGCGAAAGCGTAGGAGAGGCGGATGTTGACACGGAGGGAAAAGACGGTATCGTGATTGAAGAACTGCGAAGGGGATACAAAATGCACGGAATGGTGATACGGCCGAGCTTGGTGAAAGTCGGCAAATTTATCGGATAGATTTTATTTTAACATATTATGCAAACATCAAAAATTTTGGGAATAGATTTGGGCACGACTAATTCGGCGGTGGCTGTCATTGAAGCCGGCGAACCGAAAGTTCTGGAAAACGACGAGGGAGGCAGAACCACTCCTTCCATCGTGGCTATTTCCAAATCCGGCGACAGGCTGGCGGGTTTGTTGGCGAAAAGGCAAGCCGTCACCAATCCGGAAAACACCATTTATTCCGTTAAAAGGCTTATCGGGCGGAAGTTTGAAGACGAAGAAGTCAAGAAAGACAAAGAACTTTTGCCCTACAAAATAGAGAAGTCCGACGACGGCGGAGTGAAAGTGAAAATGTCCGGGAAAGGCTATAGGCCGGAAGAAATTTCGGCGATGATTTTGCAAAAGCTCAAGCACGACGCCGAAGCCAGACTGGGCGGAAAAGTGGAAGGGGCGATAATCACCGTGCCGGCTTATTTCAGCGACAGCCAGAGAAAAGCGACTAAAGACGCCGGAGAAATTGCCGGTTTGAAGGTGCTCCGAATAATCAACGAGCCGACGGCGGCCGCTTTGGCTTACGGCTTCAACAAGAAAAAAGACGAGAAAATAGTCGTCTACGACTTCGGAGGAGGCACTTTTGACGTGTCTGTTTTGGAAGTGGGCGACGATGTCATTGAGGTGAAGTCCACCGGCGGCGACACTCATTTGGGCGGAGACAACATAGACCAAATAATAATGGGCTGGGTTATTTCGGAATTCAAAAAACAAAGCGGTATTGATGTGACCAAAGATGTTCTGGCTTTGCAAAGAATCAAAGAAGCGTCCGAGAAAGCCAAACACGAACTTTCCAGCACCTTTGAGACGGAGATAAACATACCGTTCATAACTTCCGGAGCTTCCGGGCCGGAACATTTGCTCGTGAAGTTTGCCCGGACGAAGCTGGAGGAATTGACCGGCGGCCTTATCAAAAAATCAATTGATATCACCAGGAAAGTGGTGGAAGATTCCGGCTTGAAATTGGGCGAGATCAACGAAATTATTTTGGTGGGCGGACAAACCAGAATGCCGGCGATGCAGAAGGCCGTCAAAGACTTGTTCGGCAAAGAGCCGAACAAGTCCGTCAATCCGGACGAAGTCGTCGCCGTGGGAGCGGCGGTGCAGGGAGGCATTATGAAAGGAGAGGTAAAAGACGTTTTGCTTCTTGATGTCATTCCGTTGTCTTTGGGCATAGAAACTATGGGCGGCGTTTGCACGAAAATCATCAACAAAAACACAACCATTCCGACCAGCAAGAGCCAGGTGTTTTCCACGGCCGCAGATAATCAGACTTCGGTGGAGATTCACATTTTGCAGGGCGAGAGAGAAATGTCCGCCGACAACAAAACTTTGGGCCGGTTTATCTTGGACGGAATTCCTCCGTCTCCCCGAGGCCTGCCGCAAGTGGAAGTGACTTTTGATATTGATGTCAACGGCATACTTAATGTGAAAGCCAAAGACAAGACGACCAACAAGGAGCAATCGGTCAGGATAGAAGCTTCTTCGGGATTGTCCAAGGACGATATTGAAAAGATGAAAAAAGACGCGGAAGCCCACGCCGAGGACGACAAGAAGAAAAGAGAATCGGCCGAAGTAAAAAATAACGCCAACGGTTTGATTTACACCGCCGAAAAATCTTTGTCCGATGCCGGAGACAAAGTTTCCGCCGAGGTGAAGAAACCGGTGCAAGACAAAATTGAGGAGCTGAAAAAGGTAAAAGACGGAAGCGACACGGAAACAATCAAGAAAACAACAGAAGAGCTTTCCAAGACATTGCAAACCATCGGCGAAGCTATGCGTAAATCCGCCCAAGGCGGAAATCCAAGCGGCCAAACCGAACAGCCAAAAAATGATGGCGGGGAAGGTAAAACCAGAGAAGCCGATTTTGAAGAGAAAAAATAAATGAGCGACTATTATGAAATATTGGGCGTGGCCAGGAACGCCACTAAAGATGAAATTAAAAAAGCCTACCGCAAGCTGGCGCACAAGCATCATCCGGATAAAACCAAAGGCGACGACAAGAAGTTTAAAGAATTAAACGAGGCTTATGAGATTCTTTACGATGACAAAAAAAGGGCCGATTATGACACTTACGGAAAAACTTTCGCTGGCGGAGCGGGCGCGGGGGCGGGCGGATATAGCCAAGGACCAGGCGATTTTGATTTCGGCGATTTCGCTTCCAGGGGCGGCCAAGGGTTTGAGTTTGATTTCGGGGATATTTTTGAAAACTTTTTTACTGGAGGACAGGGTGGCCGGAGAACTCGGGCGAAAAGAGGCGCGGATATAGCGGTGGATTTGAGCATATCTTTTGAAGATTCAATTTTCGGAACGGAAAGAAAAATATTGCTTTCCAAAGTTTCCTATTGTTCCGTTTGCAAAGGAAGCGGAGCCGAACCGAATTCGGAAATGGAAAAGTGCCCCGCCTGCCAAGGGGCGGGAAAAATACACGAATCCAGGCGGTCAATCTTCGGGGCGGTTTCGTCTTTCAGAGAATGCGCTAAATGCTCCGGCAAAGGAACGATTCCCGTCAAAAAGTGTTCCGCTTGTTCCGGACACGGCGTTTCCAAAAAAAACGAGGAGATAACGGTCAAAGTTCCTCCTGGGATAAGAGATGGAGAGGCCATAAGCCTGACGGGAATGGGAGAAGCGGTGGCGGGAGGAACGGCCGGAGACCTTTATGTGAAATTTTCTGTCGGCAAACATCCCGTTTTCAGAAGAGAAGGCTTGAACCTGATTATGGACTTGGATGTCAAAATGTCAGAAGCTCTGCTTGGAGCGGAAAAAGACATTATGACCTTGGACGGGCTGATAAAATTAAAAGTGCCGGCCGGCATAAACTCTGGAGAAGTGCTGGCGGCGCGGGGCCGCGGCGTTCCGCAGGGGCACGGTTTGACGGGGGCCAGAGGCAGAGGCGATTTGCTGATAAAAACCATAATCCGAACTCCCCGAAAAATTTCCAAAAAAGCCAAAGATTTAATTGAAGAGCTCAAAAAAGAGGGAATTTAAAAATGGCGTTAATGTTCTTATCGTGCTATTATTTTTTATATGAATAATAACGAATATTTAAGCAAAGAGGGTTTGGAAAAATTGAAAAACGAGCTGGAATCTTTAAAGACCGTTAAAAGAAAAGAGATAGCGGACCGGTTGAAACACGCCAAAAGTCTCGGCGATTTGTCGGAAAACGCCGAATATAAAGAAACATTGGAAGCGATGAATCTTATGGAAGACAGGATTGAAAAACTGGAAGATATAATAAAAAGGGCGGTAGTGATAGAAAAAGGTTCCGGGTCAAGCGTCCAGCTTGGGTCAGCCGTGAAAATAAAAAAAGAAACCGGTGGAAAAATTTGCGAATACTTTTTGGTCGGCCAGGAAGAGGCCGATATTTCTCTTGGCAAAATTTCTAACCAAAGCCCGATAGGTCGCGCCCTTATGGGCAAAGGAAAGGGCGATAAAGTCAAGGTTTTGACTCCCGGCGGGGAAATTAACTATACGATAGAAAACATATCATGAGCGCTTTTGAAGAAATCAGAAACGAAAGATTGAAAAAGCTGGAACTTTTGAAAGAAAAAGGCGTTAATCCATATCCTGTTTTTGCCAAAAAATCTTCGGATATCGCCGAAATTTTAGGCGATTTTGAAAAGCTTTCGGAGAAAAACAAAAGTTTGAACATTGTCGGCAGAATTATGGCCGTAAGGGCGCACGGCGGTTCAATCTTTTTTGACATAAATGACGGAACCGGCAAGATTCAAGCTTACATAAAAAAAGACGAAATTGGAGAAGAAAATTTTTCTTTGTTTGGCGATGCGGCGGACATAGGTGATTTCGTCGGAGTCTCCGGTGTTCCATTTGTCACCAAGAAAAATGAAAAATCAATAAAAGTTTCATCTTGGAAAATGCTGGCCAAAAGTTTGAGGCCGTTGCCGGAAAAATGGCACGGACTGTCTGACACGGAAGAAAGGTTCAGAAAAAGATATTTGGATTTGCTGATGAACGAAGATGTCCGCCGGCGCTTCGCTTTGCGTTCCAAAATTATTTCGGAAATAAGAAAATTCTTGGACAAAGACGGTTTCTTGGAAGTGGAAACGCCGGTTTTGCAGACCTTGGCCGGAGGCGCTCTGGCCAAGCCGTTTAAAACTCATCACAACGCTTTGGATATGGATCTGCATCTGCGCGTCGCTCCGGAGCTTTATTTGAAACGGCTTCTTGTCGGCGGACTCGGCAAGGTTTATGAAATAGCCAGAAATTTCAGAAACGAAGGCATAGACGCCACCCACAATCCGGAATTCACCATGCTGGAATCTTACGAAGCGTATCGCGACGCCGAATATCTGATGGGTTTTACGGAAAAACTTATCAAAACGGCTGTTGTCGGTTCCCTCGGCGAAGATAAGGTTAATTTCGGCGGCAACGAGATAAACTTCGGCGGAGAATATCCGAGAGTCAAATATTATGATTTGTTCAGAAGATACGCCTTGATAGCCGAACCCGAAAAAGCGACAAAAGAAGATTATGCTTTAAAAGCCAAACAGCTCGGCGTGGAAGTCAAAGATTTTGAAGAGAGAGAAAAAATAATGGACAATATTTACAAGAAAATTTGCCGTCCCAAACTCATTCAGCCGACATTTATTATAGACTATCCGGCCGGCGCGTCGCCGTTGGCCAAAAGAAAAGAAGGAAATAAAGATTTGATAGACCGATTCCAGCTTGTGACGGGAGGGTATGAATTGATCAACGGTTTTTCCGAGCTTAACGACCCGATTGACCAGAAAGAAAGATTCAAAGAACAGGACAAAGCCAAGGAAAAAGGCGACGAGGAAGTTTCTCCCAGCGATGAGGAATATCTGGAAGCGATGGAATACGGCATGCCACCGGCCGCCGGTTTCGGCTTGGGCATAGACCGGCTGGTGATGCTTCTGACCGACACTCACAACATCAAGGAAGTAATCCTCTTTCCGACAATGCGACCTGGAAAATAAAGAGCTTTGCGATTATATTTTCGGAAGTACTCCTGTGGTGCGACCTAATTTTTAAGGAGCGACCTAAATTTCTCGAGCGAAGCGACTAGAAATTGGAAGCACTCTTGTGGTGTATAGCGGCTTTAAAAAATGTACACGGAAAAATGCGATCGCTAGGAATCGTGTACATTTTTGTGTTACAATGAATGATGTTAGTTGATTATTTATGAGAAGCGAATTGAAACAAAAAATAATTTTATTGCTGGCCTCTGGCGTTGTTCTTGGTCTTACAAGATCGCCAAGAAATTATTTTAAGATTTTAAGAGGCGTTGCTTCCGAGTGGGAGGAAATTGAAAGAAGAAGATTGTACTCAATTGTTAAAGAATTTTATCAAAACAGACTGGTTGATTTCAAAGAAAAAGAAAACGGAACGGTTGAAATTGTCCTTACGAAAGACGGTTGTAAAAAAGCGCTTTCTTTTAAAATTGACGAAATTAAGATTAAGAAACGAGAGAGGTGGGACGGCAAATGGAGGATTGTTGTTTTTGACATTCCTGAAAAGAAAAAAGCGGCTAGAGAAGCTCTAAGAAAAAAATTGAAAGATTTAAAATTTATTGAATTGCAAAAAAGCATTTTTATCAATCCTTATGAGTGCGAGGACGAAATAGATTTTATCGTTGAATTTTTCCAAATCAGGCTATATGTCAGATATTTAAGAGTGGAATATTTTACCAACGAAGAACAATTAAAAATAAAATTCGGCTTAATTTAATTCGATCTAAAATTGATTTATTTAAATGTACACGAACTGAAGCGATCGCTACGGAGTGTGTACATTTTTGAGTTTCATCTTTTTCGTAGTTTTTAAGCATTATATTACTTGGTTATTTTAGGCTATGGAGTTATCCACAGCTCTTTGGCTTGCGGGGTATTGCAAAGTGGTTTATAGTGTTATCAAAGTGGAGCAAAGTGGATAGTTCTGTGGATAACTTTTGTAACATCTATGATGATAGGAGAATACAGGCATAATATTGACGCCAAAAAAAGAATCGCCGTTCCCGCAAAGTTCAGGAAGGAAATCGGGGAAAAGGCGGTTATCGCCAAAGGGCAGGAGAAATGCCTGTTCGTTTATCCTGTCAGCGAGTGGGAGAAGGTAGCCGATAAATTAAGCCAGCTTCCGACCGGTTCAGCCGACAACAGAAATTTCGTCCGCATCTTTCTTTCCGGAGCTGTTGATGTGGAGATAGACGCGCTGGGCAGAATCCTTGTTCCCGATTATCTGAAAGAATTCGCCGGATTGAAAGAAAAAGTGGTGATAACCGGCTTGTACAAGAAATTGGAAATATGGGATGAAGGCCATTGGAACGATTATAAGACAAGAATGGAAAGCCAAACCGATTCTTTGGCGGAAAAATTGGGAGAATTGGGAGTTTATTAACGATATGCACATTTCGGTACTTTTGAAAGAATCAACGGAGTTTTTAAATCCTGAAAGTGGCGATGTGATTCTGGATGCGACGATTAACGGAGGCGGCCATTCGGAGGAGATATTGAAGCTGATAGAAGAAAAGGGGAGGCTGATAGGGATTGACCAGGACGGCGAGGTTTTAAACAAGTTAAAAGAAAAATGGAAAGACCGGAAAAATGTTTTATTGGCGAAAGATAATTTCAGGAATTTGGACAAAGTTTTAGAATCTTTAAAAATTGAAAAAATAAACGGAGCGATTTTTGACATCGGAGTCAGCTCTTCGCAGATTGACGAATCGGGACGGGGATTTTCTTTTCAGAAAGACGAACCGCTTTTGATGACCATGAAAGCCGAGATTGAACAGGGGGATCTTACGGCCAAAGAAATTGTAAACAATTGGAGCGAGAAAGATTTGGCCGATGTCATCTGGAAATACGGCGAAGAAAGATTCAGCCGAAGAATCGCGAAGGGTATTGCCCGAAGAAGAGAAGTGAAAGCGATTGAGACGACACTGGAACTGGTTGACGCGATAAGAGAAAGCGTCCCGAGTTTTTACCGCAACAGCCGGAAGATAAATTGCGCCACCCGGACATTCCAAGCCCTGCGGATCGCCGTCAATGACGAGCTGGGAGCGCTTAAAGATGGAATTGGAAAAGCGTGGAATTTTCTGGGAAGAGGCGGAAAGTTGGCGGTGATATCGTTTCATTCTCTGGAAGACAGAATCGTGAAAAATTATTTCAAAGAGTTGGCGGCGAAAAACGAAGGGAAAATTTTGACAAAAAAACCGGTTATTCCTTCGGAAGAAGAAGTTAAAAATAATCCGCGCTCAAGAAGCGCCAAATTAAGAGCAATAGAAAAGTATGACCAAAGCCATTAAAAATTTATCGGAAAAAAGCCTCAAACCGGCGGTTTTTGGTTTGCTTCTTTTGGCGGTATTTTTAACCGCCGGCTTATATATTTATTTTATGGGCTCGTCTGTTTCCGTCGCTGTGGAAAGCCGCAAAAACCTTGATAAAATCGCCGAGTTGGAACATCAAAAAGTGGAACTGGAAAAAAATTATATGGAATTGGCGTCAAAATTTGACATTAATTACGCTTATGAAAACGGTTTTGTGGACCAGTCAAAAAATATCGCGTTTATCTCTCGCTCCAAGCCGATCGCTCAACGGTAATCGCGCCAATATAAATTATGGGTTCAAACTTTAAAGCAAAAATAAGGATTGTTTATTTTTTCATATTTCTTTTTGCCGTTGTCATAGGAACGCGCTTGTTTTTTATCCAAATCGTCAAGGGGGATTATTACGACAATGAAGCCGACAAGCAGTATAACGCGTTTTCTTACGAAGATTTTGACCGAGGTTCGATTTATTTCACGGAAAAATCGGGAGAGCGAATTTCCGCTGCTATCGTGAAAAACGGATACAAAGCGGAAATAAACACAAAATTTCTCGCCAATCCCGAAGAGGCGTATGAAAAACTGTCGGAAATAATCGCTTTGAACAAGGATTTTTTTATGTCAAAAGCTCTGAAAAAAGACGACCCGTCCGAAGTTTTGGCCAGGCGATTGGACGAAACGGCCGCTCTTAAAATAAAAAATTTGAAAATGCCCGGTTTAAACGCCTATCCGGAAGCGTGGCGTTATTATCCATTTGATAATCTGGCTTCTCATATTTTGGGGTTTGTCGGCTATAAGGATGACAAACTTGTCGGGCGTTACGGGCTGGAGTTGTATTACGAAGATATGCTGAAAAGAGACGCATCAAGCTCAAAACTGAATTCTTTCGCCGAGCTGTTTTTTGATTTGAAAAAATTGATTGCTGGAGAAATAACGGCGGGAGACATAACGCTGACGATTGAGCCGACCGTCCAGTCAATGCTTGAAAAAAATTTGGAAAAAACTAAAGAAAAATATAACGCCCAAACTGTCGGGGGGATGATTGTTTTTCCCAAAACCGGCGAGATTATCGCCCTGTCGGCCAAGCCGGATTTCAATCCCAATCAATATGCCAAAGTGAAAGATTTTTCCATTTTTATGAATCCGCTTACAGAAAGCGTCATTGAAATGGGATCCATAATGAAACCGTTGACTTTGGCCGCATCTATGGATAACGGCAGTATTACCGCCAGCACTACTTACACGGACAAAGGTTTTCTTGTTTTCGGCCCGTCAAGAATAGAAAATTACGATGGCAAGGCGAGAGGAACGGTTGATATGCAGAGAGTTCTCAATGATTCCCTCAATACCGGCGCCGTTTTCGCCATGCAAAGGATGGGCAAGGACAAGTTCAGGAATTATATGCTAGGCTATGGTTTCGGGGAAAAAACTGGCGTAGAATTGCCCCAGGAAGGCAAAAACAATATCGGGAATATCACGGGGGGCAACCGCGACATAGAATATGCGACTGCCTCTTTCGGCCAAGGGGTGGCTGTTACCCCCATAGCTATGACTGTCGCTTTGTCCAGTCTGGCTAACGGCGGTTTAATAATGAAGCCTCATATTGTCAAAGAGGAAAGCGTGAAGGGGTTAAGAAATCGGGTCGCGCAACCCCAAGAAGTCCGGCGAGTTTTGAAAAAAGAAACGGCGGAAGAGATGACGAGAATGCTTGTCAGCGTGGTGGATAACGCGCTGGTGGGAGGAGTTCACAAAATGGAGCACTACAGCGTGGCCGCTAAAACTGGCACGGCCCAACTGGTGGAGAAAGGCAAAAAAACCTACGCCGAAGGAGAATTTATCCATACTTTTTTCGGTTACGCTCCGGCGTTTGACGCCAAGTTCCTGACTTTTTTGTTTATTGTCAAACCGCAGGGAGCGAAATACGCGTCCAATACATTGACGGAGCCGTTTATGGACATTACCAAATTTTTGCTTAATTATTATGAAATTCCGCCGGACAGGTAAAAACATCAAGGTTAAACCTTGCCGCAAGGTTTAACCTTGATGTTAAGTCAAAAACTTAAATAAAAATGAAAAATTTTTTCAAAAAAATAATAATAGCGATTCTGAAACTGGAAGCCAGATTGATATTGGCCAGATTTAAGCCGAAAATAATCGCTGTAAGCGGAACGGTGGGTAAAACTTCCGCCAAGGAAGCTGTCGCTTTGGTTTTGGGAAGCGAGTTTGACATTCGCAAGAGCGAAAAAAGTTATAACAGCGAAATAGGCGTTCCCCTTGCCATTATCGGCGCCAAAACGGGCTGGGGCAGTTTCAAACAATGGCTGCTGGTTATTCTGAAAGGATTGAAAGTTTTTCTGCTGGCCAACGACTATCCCAAAATTTTGATTTTGGAAATGGGCGTGGACAGGCCGAAAGATATGGAAAAAATGGTTTCTTGGATAAAGCCTTATGCGGCCGTTATTACCGCCATAGGAACGGTGCCGGTTCATGTCCAATATTTCAGCGGGCCGGAAGAGTTGATAAATGAAAAAAGAAAGTTGGTGGAATGTTTAAGCGACAATAATTGGGCTATTTTAAATATTGACGACAAGGCGGCGGCGAATTTCAGAAAAAATACGAAAGCCCAAACTATAACTTACGGATTTTCCGAGTCGGCTGATTTATCCGCTTCAAATTACAAAATGGACGGCGATGGAATCGTTTTCAAAGTCAATTACAAAGGCAATATCGTTCCGGTGAGGCTGGATAAATTTTTCGGCCGGCACAATGTCTACACAGTTTTGGCGGCTATAGGCGCCGGATTGGCTTGCGGGATAAATTTGGTCAAAAGCGTTGAAGCTGTTTCCGAGATGAAACCGCTTTTGGGCAGGATGAATTTACTGAAAGGAGTAAGCGGTTCTTTGATATTTGACGACTCTTATAATTCTTCTCCAATAGCGGTTGAAGCGGCCGTGGAAGTCTTGTCGGAATATCCGGCTAAAAGAAGAATCGCCGTCTTGGGCGATATGAGAGAGTTGGGCGCGTTTTCCCAAAGCGAACACGAGCGGATAGGGGAAATGTTGAGAGCGAAAGGCGTCTGGCTTTTGTTTACGGTCGGCCTGGAAGCGAAATTTATCGCCGAAGGAGCTAGAAGAAGCGGATTTGACGCTTTCAAAATTTTTGAATTTTCCGGCTCGGCGGAAGCGGGGGAGGCGGTAAAAAACATAATCCAAGAAGGGGATTTGATTCTGGTTAAAGGTTCCCAATCGGCCAGAATGGAAAAAGTGGTGGAGAAAATAATGGCTCATCCGGAAGACAAAGAAAGCCTTCTAGTCAGGCAGGAAGAAGGGTGGAAAAAACGATAAGCGTCATCAATTTAAAATTTCAGTTTAAAGCCTGGAGGTTTTAAACTGAAATTTTTTTGCTTTGTTTTTTTGCCATAAATTTGCTATCTTGTAATTGAATTTGAATAACGGCCCTATCGTCTATCGGTTAGGACACCGCCTTCTCAAGGCGGGAAGCGGAGTTCGATTCTCCGTAGGGTCACAAAACGATTCTTATCATCACCAATTTGCGATTTTATGTTGTAGATTGGGCTTAATTTGAGAGTTTTGATAGTTGGATAATAATAACTAAGGTTTTCAGGAAAAAGCAGGGTTCTCAAAACTCTGAGATCTTTCACATCTATGGTTTTCCAAATTGTTGGGAGACCTTTTAAGAACTCAACACCTGAGTCAACAACATTTTCAACTTCAAGCTCTGGAACAGACAGACAACTTACTTCTTTTTCTAGCTCTACAATCTTAAATTTGTATGCTTCATTGGCTGGTGTGAAATCTTCATTTAGTATTTCCCCCTTAATCCTCATTGTAAGTAATCTATCTTTTTCACTTTTTAATTCTCCTATCTTTGCATTTAGTTTTTTCTCTGAAGACTTCACTGACTGCAATTCTGTCTTATGAGCCAATTTAATTGCCTCTTTCAATGCATCAAAGAAAAAGTCATTTGGAGTAAGCTCTAACAAAAAGTCAGTAAAGTCTTTTTCGAAGGCATCTTTATTGATTGATTTTCTTTTGGGACAATCATAATTTACACAATTATAATATGAGTATTGTTTTTTCATTTTACCTGTTGCTTTTCCTCCAGATATACTCTTACCGCAACCATCACATATGATACCTCTGAGAGGAAAAAGAGGATTGTCTTTGTTGCGAGGTTGTTTTCTACCCACAATACCATTCCTCACATTTTGAGCTTGTTTGAATAGTTCTTCAGTAATAATTGATACATGAGAACCTATAGTTGATATTTCAAACTTGGGAATTACAACCATTCCATAGTAAATTGGATTTGTAGTTATTTTAGCTATGAGTTGTTTGCTTATTTTCATCCCATGTCTACTTTTTTGTCCCAACTTGTTTGCCATTTTTGCCAGTTCTCTAAAAGTGTATTTCCCTGTGGAATATTGTTCAAAAATCATTTTAACAATAGGTGCTTTTTCAGCATCAGGATAAATATATTTAATTTTTTCTGTAGTATAATTTTTATATCCCCAAGGAGCTTTACTTGGCCATAATCCGCTTGTTGCACGAGCTCTCATTCCAATAATTGTATTTTTTGACCTACTATTATTATCTAGTTCTGCTACCGCTGAGAGTAAAGTTTCTAGAAACTTATCTGTTGGAGTATCTTCTAAATTTTCAGTAGCAGAAGCTATAGAAATTCCAAGTTTTAGAAAAAATGCCTTAAGAGCAAGGTAGTCAGCAGTACTTCTAGACATTCTATCAACTTTGTAAACTACAATCCTACCAACTTGTTTTCTATTTTCCTCGCAATACCTCATTATTTTTTGCAGTTCAGTTCTATCAACTGTTTTGGCTGATTCTCCCTCCTCTCTAAAAACTTGTAAAATCTTGTGTTCAGATCTTTTAGAAAAATCTCTGCAAATTTTCTCTTGGGTGTCTAAACTAAATCCTGCAACTTGGTCGTTAGATGACACACGAACATATATTAGGTCTGTTTTTAAGATTTCTTTTTTTAATTTTACATTTTTCATATCTTTTCTTTTAATTAAACCTCTTAATCTTGTAATCTCAAAATCTTCTCTAAAAACCCAGAGAAACAACCTTTATGGTGGTTCTCTCACTATTTGCTCAAAAACCTCTGTATTTTGTGGTTTTGGCTGTGCAGAGTGCTCTTTAACTTTGAGACGCACTAGAAATAAACCCAGTTCATATAAATTTTGGGCTATCTTCTCTATTTCCTCTTCACTACATTTCAAACCTTTCTTTTTGAGGTAATCCTTTAACTTTTGGATTCCTTCTTGGTTTTCTAACATGGACTAACGCTTGTCACTTTTGAGAACCAGTTTTTAGGTAATAAAAAACTAGCATGCAAAAGTAATCAAACAATCAAATTAATAATGATTGTGTAACTACTTTTAGATGCTAGCTGATTGATAGACTCAATTATCCTTTTACAGATAAGTTGCAATCTAAACCTTTATTGTGCCTATATTAGTTTTCATCAAAACAAATTATTTCATTGAGGTAATATTTGTTTTTTTATCCTGTCACTAATACAGACATCTAACACTTAGACGGGTTTTATATATCCCTAAATATTGTGTCCGAAAGTCTTTATTCAATTTTCAAATAACACATCGACCGATAGGAACTCTATCACAAATAATAAAAAATTACAACTAGAAAAGTAACCAAAAGATAGAAAATACAAAGTTGCAAGTGGGTAGATTCGCATGCTATTATTCACTTACAACTTAATAAGTAATACCTAAACCATTGAGTAATCTATGGCATGGTAAAAATCCCGATGAAAGATAAAAAACTCCTAGTCAGAGTTTGCCTTTCATCGGGTCATACTGGGAAACTGGTATGGGTGGCTTCAAAACCATCAGATCTGGCTAGGAGCTTTTTGCTTCTTGCTAAATGAAACACATGGATTCAGAAGCAAAAAAGATTTTATCAGGAATAGCAGGAGAATACTTTGTTGCAGGAGAACTTTCTAGAAGAGGTTATATTGCTAGTATAACTTTAAGAAATACAGCTAGCATTGATATTCTTGCCAGTAATGGAGAAAGGACTGTAAATATACAGGTAAAAACAAGATGTATTGAAAAATCTGATAACTGGAATTTTGGAGGTAGTCCACTAAAATACAAAGAAATAATTAATAAAATATTTTATGTGCTAGTAGAGATTCATTCCGATATAAATAACAAGGAAATTGGATATTATATAATTTCTGAAAATGAATTAAATAAATTAGTTGAGGAAAACTTTCTGGATTGGAAATCAAAAAATAAAAGAAACGGAGAGCCAAGAAAAAGCGATGTAAGAATTTTTAGGATAAAGGAATATCCAATGTTAAATATTGGGAAATATAAGGATAATTGGGATATTCTTTTTAACTAATTTTGTTTATCCACAAATTAGAGGGATACTTAAAAAGTATGATTTAGAAAATAAAGAAACAAATATATGAAAAGTGCAACAATTATTTTTGTGACAATCCTTTCAATCTGTGCTGTATATCAGTTTATTATTAGACCAATCCAAAAAGACAAGAAGTTAGATGTTTGTATGGATTCAATGTGGAGTTTGTATGGCAATAATGATGAACTTTATAAAAGTAAATCAGAATCATGTCTGAGAGAATTCAAATAAAAAATGCTTAATATACTTAAAAATAAAAAGATTTTGACCTTAAAAACGGTAATTATACTAACAATTTTCATTGGAGGAATTTTGTCAAACCAACTTTATAGTGAGTCTAAATCCAAAGAGTTTTTAGGATGTGAAAATTATATATTTGACTCTAATACTGAAAAACTTGATAGCAAGATATTTGACTTGATGAAAGAAAAGAAATATGAGGAAGTTGTAAATCTAGGTAATAAACACTTAAAAGATGACGGTATATGGTATTGCGATAACTACTTCTGGAACGAGAGAGCAGAAGCATTTTATAATCTTGGTGATTGTTATCAGACTCTAACAGCATCACTTCATGCTATTTTTGTAACACCAAGAGAAGCCAATAAATCTGCAAAAGAATTCTATGATTTTGTAGGTAATAGTGATATTTGTGTTATTAAACAATAGTTTTACTTAGCTAAGTTAATAATCCAAGGTCTTTCATCATCATTTTGGATTTGAACACTTTCTTTTGCTTTTCCAGCTACTTGGTTAAGCAAATATTCTCCTACCTTTGTATCAGGAAGTTTAGTATATATTTTTCCTTCTTTCCCAATATAGAATAATCCTTTGGCAGCATCAATTTGAGCAGAAACAATTGGAGCAAGCTGTTCAACAATTGAATTGATAAGAAACTCACGAGCCTTCTCTGAAGCAATGGTGTGGTTTGCTTTCTTTCTTCCAGCTCCTTTTCTTTTTCCACCATTCTGTTTTACAGTTCTTTTTTCCATAAATGTTATAAAATCAACTAATCAACTTGGACATATTAGACATTGTTAATTAAGTTTTAACTCTATTAGGGGGAATACTTCCTGAAGAGTTTTTTGCTCAATATGTTGATAAATTGGCTTATTTTCAAAGTGTGATATTATGTTTCCGAGTGTGACAAAGAACTCAATGAAGGGTTTTGAATCTTGTATCGTTAGGGTCACCACTTTGCTCTTAAAAAATAAGAGCTTTGCGGTGCAAGCATAAAATTTGACATCTCACAAATTATATGCTACCTTTAAAGCAGAATTTTATTTCTTTAGACCTTTTAAAAAAGGAGAAACTATGACTACTTTGCAAAAATGTCCAGTGATAGTCATTGATCCGAATGAAGATAGGGCTGAAGAGATAAGAAAAATGTTGGAAAGGTCAATGGAAAACATAGCGGTGATAAATACAAAATGTTTATCTACGCATCTTCAAGAAATTATTGAATTGGTTAGCGACGGTAATTATCGGAAAGTATTTTGCGGTTGTAGCGAGGTTTTTTTCAATAAAATGGTTGAGGGTTTCAATTTGAAACAAGGAGAATTTAAACATATTGGTTGGAAATTAGATGTTTCCCAAATAGTGATTTATCATTGGCAACAGAAAGGCTTTGAAGTTTTTCCTCCAACTGTTTCAAAAAGAGAGGGGTCGCGCGGGGAAGAGTTATAATCTCAAAAATGGTGTCGTTAATTTTTTGCGACACCATTTATTTTTTTAATCTTAATGAAATTAAGGTATATTTGCTATCGCCGGTAAAGTCTAATTTGTGAAAAAAAGAATAATTTAGATTGTTCCAAAAAATAAATAAAGATATACTGAAAGTGTTAATTTTATGCTTTTGAAAACGGAAAATTTTGAGGGCCCGGTCGGATTGCTTCTGGATTTGATAGAGAGGAAAAAAATGCCAATAAGCGGCGTGTCTTTGGCGGCGATTTCCGGACAGTTTCTTGACTACCTTAAAACTTTTGAAAATTTGCCTTACGCGGACACCGCTTCTTTCATAGAAACGGCTTCCATTTTGATGCTCATAAAATCCCGTTCGCTTCTGCCTCAAATGGAGATAAGCGAAGAAGAGCGGCAAAGCATTGAAGAATTGGAAAAGCGTTTGGATATTTACAAATTCATCCGCAATGTTTCGGGAGCGATAAAAAATATTTACGGCAAAAATCCAATGTTTGCCAGAGAGTCGTTTGCCAATCTTGATGCGCTTTTTGGCGTCAAACCGGCAAATTTATCTTTGGAAAATGTCCTTGAGGCGGCAAGAAGCGTGATAAGTTTTTTCCCCGAAGAAGAAAGCTTGCCTCAAGTCAAAATCGGCCGGATAATAAAGCTGGAAGAAAAAATTTCCGAACTGGCCCAAAGAATACAAGATAATATCCGGACTTGTTTTTCTGATTTTTCTGGCCTTGCCTACCGGCAGGCAGGCCAAAATAAGTGTGGAAAATCCCGGGAGGAATTAAACGAAATGAAAACGGAAATAATCGTAAGTTTTCTGGCTTTACTGGAACTGGTAAAACAAGGGATTGCGATAGCCGATCAGGAAAACGCCTTTGGAGACATAAATGTAAAAAAATATGGATAAACTTATAATTCAATTGGAATCAATTTTGTTTCTAAAGGGCGAGCCGGTGAGCGTGAGTTGGCTGGCAAAAACTCTTGATAAAAAAGACGAAGAAATAAATATTTCGTTGGAACAATTGTCCAAACAATTGGAAAATAGAGGAGTGAGACTTGTCCGAAACGGCAATGAAGTTGTTTTGGCGACCGCTCCCGAATCGGCCGAGATTTTGAAAAGTATCGTAAAATCGGAATTTGATTCGGAGTTAAGCAAAGCGTCTTTGGAAACGCTGTCCATAATTCTTTATAAAAATACGGCCAGTCGCGCCGAGATAGATTATATAAGAGGGGTTAACTCATCTTTTATATTAAGAAATCTTTTGGTAAGGGGGTTGGTGGAAAGAGAAGCTAAAAGAGACGAGGGTAGAAGTTATATTTACAAGCCGTCATTGAGTTTGTTGGAACATCTTGGTGTTAAATCCTTGGAAGAATTGCCAGATTTTGCCTCCGTATCGGTGAAATTGAAAGATTTTCTAAATGCGGATAAAAAAAGCGGGTAGTGTTCAAGATTTAAACACTACCCCTATTTTTAAACATTTAAAAATTTTAAGTTTTTTATACATACAAGACTTTCTGCCCAAAAAACTCTCTCCTTGCGAAAGAAATCCAAAGCCCAAGAGGTTATTTCCAGAAAATCTCTTTCTCTGCGATAACCTCCCACTATTATTATGTTTTTCCCTTGCCGGTGTTCCTCTTCCAGTCTTTCTATAATCCCAGGGTTGCCAATCGCGTGGTTGGCTTCAACTATACACACATTGCCTAAACATAAAGAATTTTCAAGATATTTTTTTACTTCATTTACATACTCCTCTTTTCCGGAAAGAACGACTATGCTATTACCCATCTTCCTCTCCTTATTAAAAATGTTTAAGAGCTAGACTAAGAACTATTTGTTTAAATTCAAGCATTTTAATCATTTTTTGCAAGCGCGGAAATGTTCTCCTTAAAAATGCTATCGCCTAAATAAGGAGAACATTTTTAAAAAATTAACTTATAGCCTGTTTTGGCTATAAGTTTTTGTAAATCTCTTCAGTTATCAGCGCATGATATTTGTTTTTTAATTTAGTTTCTTCTCCATTTTTTCTTTTCGGATAAAGATAACTGTGCGTAATCGCTACGGTTATTTTTTTGGAATAATCAATCATTAGGGTTGGTCCGGTAAATCCAGTCAAAGATAAAATTCCTTCAGGGACTTTTTTCCCCGTTATCCTATAATCATTGATTCGCCATCCTCCCAAAGTGTGGCAACAGCCAGCCAAGGTTTCATTTTTGGCGTTAGGATAGGGACACATTTTTGATCCATCAATCAAATCTTTAGCAATAAGACTCTCGCTGTCATTTAACCAAAAAGAGCCGATTTTAATTAAGTCTTCCGCTGTTGAAAATAAGCCCGCATAGCCGGAAATTCCGCCAAGCTTATGAGCCGACTCGGTGTGAACTTCGCCCCAAACAAGTTTGTTCCGCCACGGGCAATCTTCCGTTGGGGCAATTTTATTTTTAATCTCCACAGTGGGATTAAAAATAGTATTTTCCATTTTAAGCTTTAAAAATATTTCTTCTTTAAAAAAGACATCAAGGTGTTTTTCTGAAATAATTTCAATTATTTTCCCCAGCAAATAATAACCTTGATCCGCATACCATATCGCTTCGGCTGGTTTTGTCGCCGGTCCGGCGCCCAAAATGATCCTTTCCATTTCCTCTTTGCTTTTTTCTTTCATGGAACCGAGAGACAGCCTTAAACCTGAAACATGCGACAAAAGATGCCTGATTTTAATTCCCTTAAAAACTTCTGTTTTTAATATGCCGTCAATTTCATCGTCCAGCGAAAGATTTCCCCGGCTAATCAATATCAAAATTGCCGTCGTTGTTACAATCTTCGTCAGAGAAGCGATGTCAAAGAGTGTTTTTTTGCCAACTTCAAATTTTTTATCAAACAGAGGGTCTTCCAGGTAAAAATAATTTCCGAAAGATAAAAATTGCGGAGAATCGTTTCCGCGTTTAACACCGATGACAATGCCGGGAAAAATTTTTTCCTTTATGGCCTTATTTATTATTTTTTCCAAACTAGGCGGCATAATTATCATATAAAAATTTAAGCATTATTTTTGATTATTGTAAAATTTTGGCTATATTTTATTTTCTGTTATCATATATGCAAATGTCCATCAATGTCGTTAAAATTTTCGGCTTGGCCGCTTTCGCCTTTTTTATTGGGGTTGTTTTGACTCCGTTTTTGACCCGCTATCTTTACAAATACAAAATGTGGAAGAAAAGCGTCCGGGTGAAAACTTTCTCCGGCGACGAAGCGCCCATCACTTCCGAGCTGTATAAAGACAAAGACATCGGCACGCCGAGAATGGGGGGAATATTGATATGGGGAAGTGTTCTTATAATCACTCTTATTTTTTACGGATTGTCCAAATTTTTTCCTTCCGACTTGAATCAAAAACTTAACTTTTTAAGCCGAAATCAGACTTGGGTGCCGATTTTCGGCCTGGTTGCCGGATCGCTTATCGGCTTGGCTGATGATTTTTTTGTTGTGTTCGGAGGGGGGAAATACAACGGCGGAGGGATAAGTTTCGCCAAAAGAATGTCGCTGGTCGTTCTGATGGGTTTGGCCGGCGCTTTTTGGTTTTATTATAAATTGGGAATAGACGGCGTTTATATCCCATTTTTCGGAGAGATCGTTCTGGGGATATTTTTCATCCCGTTTTTTGTGTTTGTGATGGCGGCGATTTTTACCGGCGGGGTGATAGACGGGCTGGACGGGCTTTCCGGCGGAATTTTCGCCGTAATTTTCGCAGCTTACGGAGGTATCGCTTATTTCCAAAATCAGATAGACTTGGCGGCTTTTTGCGGGATAATGATGGGAGGAACATTGGCTTTCTTGTGGTTCAATATTCCGCCGGCCAGATTTTATATGGGCGAAACGGGAATCTTGGGCTTGACGACAGCTTTGACGGCTGTGGCGTTTCTTACCGACACCGTGGCGGTTTTGCCGATTATCGCCTTTCCGCTTTTCGCCGCTTCCGGCTCTTCCGTTCTGCAGATATTTTCCAAAAAATATCTGGGCCGGAAAATTTTCAGAGCGGCTCCCGTCCATCATCATTTTCAGGCTTTAGGCTGGCCGGACTGCAAGGTGGTGATGCGTTTTTGGGTTATCAGCGTTGTGCTGGCGATGATCGGAATGGTTATAGCGCTTGGCGGCAAAAGTTTTTGATTTTTTAGATTTAAGATTTTATTTTTTAGATTGAAATATGTCTCATTATTCAACAATAATTAAAAACGGATTGGTTTTTGACGGCAAAGGCAACAAGCCGGTAAAAACCGATATCGGCATAGAGGGCGATGAGATAAAGAAAATAGGCGACTTGCAAAAGGAAGCCGCTTATAACATCGTTGACGCGGCCGACAAATGCGTGGTTCCCGGCTTTATAGACATAACCAATCATTCCGACACCCATTGGACGATTTTTTCCTTTCCGCGCCAGGAAAGTTTGGTCAGCCAGGGAATTACCACCATTATCGGCGGAAATTGCGGCTCTTCTTTGGCGCCGTTTCTAGGCGAATCCTCGGCCAAAGAAATAGGGCGGTGGGCGGATGTTTCAAAAATCAATATCAACTGGCAGACGATGGAAGAATTTCTGATGGAAATGGATAGACATAAGCTGGGACTAAACTTCGGAACATTGGTCGGATTAAACACCATAAGAAGGTCAATTATCGCCGACAAGCAAAAAATAGCCAAGATTAAAATGTTGCTCAAATCGTCTTTGGATCAAGGGGCGTTCGGACTTTCCACCAATTTCGGACTTAACGATCTGGGTTTTTTTTCCGATGAAGAAATGGCGGATATTTTCAAAGTTCTTCAATCCTATGACGCTGTCGTCAAACACCATTTGGAAGACGAAGGGCAGAACATTTTGCCGGCCGTTTCCAGGCTGATCGGAGCGGCCAGAAGTTCCAAGACAAGAATGCACATTTCCCATTTTAAGTCTTTGGGGCGAAGTTCCTGGAATTATTTTTCCCAAGCTCTGGAAATGGCGGAAAGAGCCAGAAAAGAAGGCGTTAAGATAACTTGCGACTTTTTCCCTTACCCCAAAACCGGATCAAGCCTTTTTGCGGCGCTTCCGCCGTGGTTTAGAAAATACTCTCCGGAAGAAGCCATTCTCATTTTGTCCTCTTCCAATGACAAAAGACGGCAGGATTTGAAAGACTATCTTAAGAAAATGACTTTACATTACGACAAAATAATAATCGCTTCCGCCACTTCCGGCTTGGGAATGCCGGGAAAAACGATAGGTCAAATCGCCGCCGAATCGGGCCGGGACGAAGAAGAGGTGATTTTGAATCTTCTGGAAGCCAATGACCTGCGAGTCTCCATCTTCAACGAAGTTATATCGGAATTCAATCTTGAACTTATTACCAAAGACAGATTTTCCGTTGTTTCTTCCGACGGGGTCGGTTACGATTTTTCCGCTAAAAAAACAAACGATTTGCCCCACCCGAGATCGTTTGGGGCATTTCCGCGCGCCATCAATCAATTAGTCAAAAAGAAAAGCATAGTGCCTTTGGAAACGATGATTTCCAAGATGACCGGTCTTCCCGCTTATATTTTGGGGATAAAAGACAGGGGAATGATAGAAAAAGGGAAGAAAGCCGATTTGGTCGTGTTTGACCCGGAAACAATCGCGGACACCGCCACTTACGAAAACCCGTTCGCGCCCGCTTCCGGCATCCAAGATGTTTTCGTGAACGGCCAGGCGGTTGTAAGCTCCGGCAAAATTACAGGCTCGTTGCCTGGCAAAGCGTTAAGAAAACAATGAGAAAGCGACACAGCGTAGACAATGTTTTTCTTTGGACGGTTTTTGTTTTTCTGCTGATCGGTTTTTTTATTCTCGCTTCGGCTTCAATAGGACTTTTGACTAGAACGGCGGGGGCTGATTTTTCTTCCATAATCTTCCAGCAGATTATTTATGGCCTTGTCGGCTGTATCGGTCTTTATTTTTTCGCTTTTAAGTTTGACTACAAAATATTGAGAAGATTCGCTTTTCCTTTGCTTATCTTCGGCTTAATTATTACTTCTTTGGTTTTTTTGCCCAAACTTGGTTTCAGCCACGGCGGAGCCAGCCGATGGATAAGTGTTGGGCCGTTTTTTTTTCAACCGTCGGAATTTTTGAAACTGGGGCTTATCGTCTACATTGCGGCTTGGATTTCTTCCAAAAAAAGAAACATCGCCGATTTTAAAACCGGCTTTTTGCCTTTTGCCGGAATTTTGACAGCGGCCGGATTTCTTCTGGTTTTACAGAGAGATATGGGCACTTTGGGGGTTATCATAATGACTTGCGTGGCTTTATTTTTTCTGGGAGGCGGAAAAATCAAACATTTACTGGTCGGCCTGGCGATTATCGGAATCGCTTTTGCTTCTCTGGTTTACTTTGAGCCGTACCGGATGAAGCGCATAACGGTTTTTTTCAATCCTTCTTACGACCCGCAGGGCGCCGGCTATCAATTAAGGCAATCGCTTATCGCCATAGGCGCGGGGGGCGCAACGGGAAAGGGTTTCGGAATGAGCGCGCAAAAATTCACTTATCTGCCCGAACCGGTCAGCGACTCAATTTTCGCCGTGTTCGCCGAAGAGTTCGGATTCGCCGGCAGTTTGTTTTTGCTCTGTTTGTTTTTATTTTTCTTATACAAAGGATTTTCCATATCCATCAGGGCGCCGGACGACTTCGGTAGACTTTTGGGGGCGGGAATTGTTATAATGATAGTCGTCCAGTCGCTTATCAATGTGGCCGCAATGACGGGAATTTTCCCGCTTACCGGAATCCCTTTGATTTTCGTAAGCAAGGGAGGTTCTTCTCTGATAGCGACGTTGATTGAAGCTGGCATATTATTGAATATTTCAAAATACAGAAGAATTTAATTTATGAAAATATTATTGACGGGAGGAGGAACAGGGGGGCATTTTTATCCGCTTATAGCCGTGGCTAAGGCTCTTAACGCCGTGGCCGACCAGGAAAAAATCGCCAATCTGGAGCTTGTTTATATGGCGGAACATCCTTACGACAGAAACATTCTTCTGCAAAACGGCATCAAGTTCAAAAAAATTTATTCAGGCAAAATAAGAAGATACTTTTCTTTTCTTAATATTATTGATGCGGCCAAACTTGTCCCGGGAATTATAAAATCAGTATTGGGAATGTATTTTGACTTTCCCGATGCCGTCTTCAGCAAGGGCGGGTATGAAAGTTTTCCGCCGGTTTTAGCCGCCAGGATACTGGGAATTCCCGTAATGATTCACGAGTCGGATGCTGTTCCCGGCAAGGCCAACGCCTGGGCGGGCAAGTTCGCCAAAAGAATCGCCGTTTCTTTTGCCGGTTCGGCCGAATATTTTCCAAAGGGCAATGTGGCCGTTGCTGGCAATCCGATTAGAAAAGAATTTTTCATAAGAGAAATCTTGGGGGCGAAGGAATATTTCAAACTGGAAAACGGAACGCCGACAATTTTTATTTTCGGCGGTTCGCAAGGCGCCAAAAATATAAACGACAATGTTTTGGATATTTTGCCGGAACTTTTGCCGGATTATCAGATAATCCACCAGTGCGGGGAAAATAATTATCAAGAATGCAAAGGCCGGGCGGATTTGATTTTAGAAACATCGCCGTTTAAAAGCCGGTATAAACTTTTTCCATATTTGGAATCCGGCGCGATGAGAATGGCTTACGGGGCGGCGGATTTGGTGGTGTCCAGAGCCGGTAGCGGGTCAATTTTTGAAATAGCCGCTTCCGGATTGCCGAGCGTAATCATTCCTCTGGATGGCTCGGCCCAAGAACATCAGCGGGAAAACTCTTACGCTTACGCCAAAAGCGGAGCGGCCGCGGTGATAGAAGAACGCAATCTCAAGCCCCATATTTTGAAGTCGGAAATCGACCGTCTTTTTGCCGACAAAGAAGAAATGAGAAAAATGTCGGAAGCGGCCAAGCAATTCGCCAAACCGGACGCGGCCGAAAAAATCGCCCGAGAGATTATCAGATTAGCCATTGAGCATAAATAAAAATCGCCCAACCATCTTGTTAGATGATTGGGCAGTAATTAGAGGGTTGTTCCCTGTTAGTTGTTTGTGGCAACAGGTTTTAAATTGAATGGCCATAAGAATGGCCATAATATGATGGCAACAACACAAACCACGAACAATGTAATAGTAAAGAGAAAAGATAATGTTAGCCAATCCCTCTTGCATTCAAGGAGCAATGTTCCCGCCTTTTGATCAAGTTTTACTGGTTTTAAAGAATGTATCCTGCCGCAATGATGATTGTCTGTGGATTTAACAACAAAACTAAATACATCCGTCTGACAATTTATTTTGTAGATTATATAATAATCACTAAACTTATCACTAATTATTGAGACTTTTATCTTATTTTTGCTTCTCTCAAAAAAATTTTTAAAAGAGCACATTGGCACGGCTAAGCAATTCTCATTGTCTTCCGTTTGTTGTGGTACAATTATCTCAGCTTTTGAATTTATTTTATTCATTAGCTGATAATTGTCCGGCAACCATATGTTTACCTTTTCTTCATAGTGTCCGAAAACTTGGAACAAAAAAATAAACGACAATGCCATCAAACAAACTCCAGTGGCGACAATAATTATCTTCTTTTTAGTTTCAACCATTTAAGCCCTCTCTTTCTTTTTTTGCGGATATTCCATTATTTTGGCTGTCTAACACTAGACCTGACCATTTTTTCAAAAAACAATTTACTTTTTACAGTCAAGCATATTTTAGTCCAACTGTCAACAAATAATAAAAGGTGCTGAAAAAATGCTGGAGCATAAAATCAGCACCTTTTTTATTGTTTAAATTTATTCTTTAAAATAGTTTTTTAACCATTATTTAAGGCCATATTATCACTTTTGACGCTATCGCATTTTTTTGATAACAATAATGATTTAGAATGAATGTTGGCGGTATAATGCGATCTTGTGCTATAATTAATGAACGATATGAAAATATTTAAAAAGATATTCAAATTTTTTGACAGGACGGAGGATAAAACCAGGTCAAAGCTAAGCAAATATCCGGTGCTTTACGCCACTGTTGGCGCGGTGGGATTGGTGCTTTTGTGGCGGGGAGTCTGGATGGTGGCGGATTCGCTTTCCGTTTTTGACAATAACCCTTTTGACAAAACGGTTTTTATTGACGGAGTCATCTCCATAGCCGCCAGCGTGGTGATACTTTTGGTATCCGGCCTGTTTGTTTCATTTTTTATTGGCGACCGGATTATTTTGTCCGGCTTGAAAAAAGAAAAGAAAATGGAAGAAAAGACCAAAGAGGAGCTGGATGCGGAAATGAACGTGGTAAACAAGATGGAAGAAAAAATGGAAAAAATAGAAGAAAATATAGAAAAAATAAAACAATCTCTCTCCGGCGGCGCCTGCCATCCGGAACCCGAAATCAAAACCGGGCAAAACAAAAACACGGATATTTATAATTAAAAAATTTTTAAGCCCTCTTGCTGATCAGCAAGAGGGCTTTTTAAATGAATCAATTTTCTCCTCAATAGCGAGGAAAGAAATATACCTTATTGTTTCTTCACTGTAATCTCCTTTAATCACTAGAAGGACTATATTACGATATTGATTTTTTCTATTTTTTAAAAATTTTTTTGCTCCCGTTTCAGAACTTTTAATTTGAACAAAAACATTTCCAAATAAAGTGTGAATAATGAAATCTATACCTTTGCGATCTTCTTTCTTTGTCGCCTGTGAAATTCCTTTATACCACAGGGGATTATTACCGTTGCCATTTTCTATGGCTTTGATGAATCTTTCTTCGGTTTGGAAACCTCTGTTTTTTTCTATTTTTCTCATTA
>Ga0209212_1001602_pt1 | contig 35795 bp, 33 predicted proteins | sample RifGroC2_FD_183996 | JGI IMG/M metagenome (GOLD analysis project Ga0209212, IMG submission 183996) | Groundwater microbial communities from Rifle, Colorado, USA - Groundwater C2 (SPAdes) (version 2) | ecosystem: Environmental > Aquatic > Deep subsurface > Groundwater | place: Rifle, Colorado...
TCGTTCCCGTCACAATATCCTTCAAACCAACCCCGCCGGTAATGCGCATGATCCGCCGTTCTGATCATCGGCGCCACTGAATGGCAAACGGCGTCAGAAATAAACTGACGCCGTTTTGCTTGAAATTCATTGCCGCAAGAACCATCACCGAATGTGAATATCAGGCCATCAAGTTAGCTGATCACACTCACTTGCTGATCGTGTCGCTTAATGTGGATTGCGTATCGGGGACGATGCAAGTCCCGGTAAAAGACGCGAATGGAACAGAGCTTTTCAAGTCCAGCTATCAGCACGATTTGCTGCTAAGCAAAGATGACGAGTTAAAAATAATCGGTTCGGTAAAAACATCCAGCAAAGACCGGATCGACAAGGTCTTCATGGACAAGTTTCTCTATAACCGCCTCACCGATACCGCCCTGCCGCACATCGCCATTTTCCTGAACGATGTCCAGCGGAAAAAAACGAAACGGGAAAATGAATATGGGGTAAGCGCAACGTTTTTGCCCGGACACTTCAAGGCGTTCACGATCAAGTTGAATCCATTGGACGGCGTGTATTACTGCGATATTCGCCCCAACATGGTTTCCGATGCGCTACTTTCACAACACATCAAAACCATTGACCACTTTTTCTATTCCGATCTGTGGGAACTACTTAACAGGCACGGTCAAAGCCTGCATGAAATCGCTATCGAGCCACAGGAAAACGGAGACGTTGCGTGATGAAGCTGCGTCGACCCAATGGATTGGAACGTTGAATGTCCGTTTTCAGAAAGATTGTCCGTCTCCTTTGTGTCGTTAGCGGACGTTGATACCACAAAAAAAGTTTCGTCTGCCCTATCAGCCCACAAAAAAGGCAGCGCATATACGCTGCCTTTACATTACTGCGATCCGATAACTCCTACCGCACGCAGTCCACAAAATAGCACTGTTTCCCATTCATCTCTTCCGCCACCAACCCGTGAATGTCGGTCTCGAAACCGGGCAGTTTCTGGTTGAAGTCGCGCGCAAACTTGAGGTAATCCACGATGGTTTTGTTGAATATCTCGCCCGGGATCAGCAGCGGGATGCCCGGCGGATAGGGGGTCAGCAGCACTGCGGTGATGCGCCCTTCGAGCTGGTCGATTTCCACGCGCTCGATTTCGTCATGCGCCATTCTGGCAAAGGCATCTGACGGCTTCATCGCCGGTTGCATGTCGGACAAATACATTTCGGTGGTCATGCGCGCCACGTTATGCAGGTTGTAGGCATCGTGGATCTGCTGGCACAAGTCGCGCAGGCCGACGCGCTCATATTGCGGATGTGCCGCCGCGAACTCCGGCAGGATGCGCCACATCGGTTGGTTCTTGTCATAGTCGTCCTTGAACTGCTGCAAGGCGGTGAGCAGCGTGTTCCAGCGCCCTTTGGTGATGCCGATGGTGAACATGATGAAGAACGAATACAGGCCGCATTTTTCGACGATCACGCCATGCTCGGACAGATACTTGGTCACCATCGAAGCCGGGATGCCGCTATCGGCGAAGTCGCCGTCCACATCCAGCCCCGGCGTGATGATGGTCGCCTTGATCGGGTCGAGCATGTTGAAGCCGGTAGCCAGCTTGCCGAAACCATGCCACTTATCGTCGGTATGCAACACCCAGTCCTCGCGCGAGCCCACACCTTCTTCGGCGAGAATGTCCGGGCCCCACACCTTGAACCACCATTCCTTACCAAACTCTTCAGCGCCAAACTCTTCGGCCACTTTGCGCATCGCGCGGCGGAAATCCAGCGCCTCGGCGATGGACTCTTCCACCAGCGCCGGGCCGCCGGGCGGTTCCATCATCGCCGCCGCCACATCGCATGAGGCGATGATGGCGTACTGCGGGCTGGTGGAGGTGTGCATCAAATAGGCTTCATTGAAAACATGCCTGTTGAGCTTGTGGCTTTCCGGCTCGCGCACCAGAATCTGCGACGCCTGCGACAAGCCCGCCAGCAATTTGTGGGTGGACTGCGTGGCAAAAATCATCGATTCCCTGGCGCGCGGCCGGTCTTTGCCGATGGCGTGCATGTCCTTGTAGAACTCATGGAAAGCCGCGTGCGGCAGCCACGCCTCGTCGAAATGCAGCGTATCGATGCGCCCGTCCAGCATCTCTTTCAGCATCTCCACGTTGTACACGATGCCGTCGTAGGTGCTCTGCGTGATGGTCAGGATGCGCGGCTTCCGGGTCTTGTCCTTGATGAACGGGTTTGCGTCGATCTTGCGCTGGATGTTTTCCGGCTCGAATTCGGATTTCGGGATCGGCCCGATGATGCCGTAGTGGTTGCGCGTCGGCGTGAGAAACACCGGCACCGCGCCGGTCATCATGATGGCGTGCAAGATGGACTTGTGGCAGTTGCGGTCCACCACCACGATGTCGTCTGGCGCAACCGTCGAGTGCCACACGATCTTGTTGGAAGTGGACGTGCCGTTGGTGACAAAAAACAAATGGTCGGCATTGAAAATGCGCGCCGCGTTGCGTTCCGAAGCCGCCACCGGGCCGGTGTGGTCGAGCAGCTGGCCCAGTTCATCCACAGCATTGCACACGTCGGCGCGCAGCATGTTCTCGCCGAAGAACTGGTGGAACATCTGCCCGACCGGCGATTTCAGAAACGCCACGCCGCCCGAGTGTCCCGGACAATGCCAGGAGTAAGAACCGTCCTGCGCGTAGTGCAACAACGCGCGAAAAAACGGCGGCGCCAGCGAATCCAGATAGGATTTGGCTTCGCGGATAATATGGCGCGCCACAAATTCCGGCGTATCCTCGTGCATGTGGATGAAGCCGTGCAGCTCGCGCAGCACGTCGTTCGGGATATGCCGCGAAGTGCGCGTCTCGCCGTACAGGTAGATCGGAATATCGGCATTCTTGAAGCGGATCTCCCGGACAAACGCGCGCAAACTCTTCAGCGCAACCTCGGTCTCCTCCGCGCTGCCCGCACCGAATTCCTCATCGTCGATTGACAGCAAAAACGCCGATGCGCGGCTCTGCTGCTGCGCGAACGAAGTCAGATCGCCGTAGCTGGTGACGCCGAGCACTTCCAGACCTTCTTTCTCGATCGCATCGGCCAACGCGCGGATACCCAGACCGCTGGCGTTTTCTGAGCGGAAGTCTTCATCGATGATGATAATGGGAAAACGGAATTTCATTGCTGACTCCCTGTGGAGATAACGAAGCGGCGCGGATTGTCGCAGATTTGCAAGGTGGAGGTAAAAGGGATTTTCCCGCAGGCTATTCCTGCGGCGGATAAGGATTGGTCAGGCCGTTGATCAATTCGGCCAGCACGATGCGAAATTGCTGCTCGTCGCACCCCATCAGCACCGCGTCTTCCAAGGCGTCCTGGCAAGTCTGGCGGATCTCATCGAGGTTCTCGCCCAGCACCTTGTTCTTTTCCACGCAGGCGATGACTTCGCCTTTGGGAGAATGCCAGACAATTTTTTTGCGGTGCGGCATGGGCGTTACATCTTCGGCAAGGTTACGCCGACCTGGCCCTGATACTTGCCGCCGCGATCCTTGTAGGAGGTTTCACATTCTTCGTCCGCCTCGAAGAACAGCACTTGCGCGATGCCTTCGTTGGCGTAAATTTTGGCGGGCAGCGGGGTGGTGTTGGAAAACTCCAGCGTGACGTAGCCCTCCCATTCCGGCTCGAACGGCGTGACGTTGACGATGATGCCGCAGCGCGCATAGGTGGACTTACCCAGGCACACGGTCAACACACTGCGCGGGATACGGAAATATTCCACGGTGCGCGCCAGCGCAAACGAGTTCGGCGGGATGATGCAGTAGTCGGCGGTCACTTCGACAAAGGAATTCGGGTCGAAATTCTTCGGGTCGACGATGGTGCTGTTGATGTTGGTGAACAGCTTGAATTCGTTGGAACAGCGAATATCGTAGCCGTAGCTGGACGTGCCGTAAGACACGATGCGCTTGCCGTCGACCTCTTTCACCTGATTCGGCTCGAACGGTTCGATCATGCCGTGCTGCTCCGCCATGCGGCGTATCCATTTGTCTGACTTGATGCTCATTGTTTTAATGGGAAGTGGGAAGTGGGAAGTGGGAAGTGGGAAACCGCCGGCTCGGGGTCGCCACTCACATTTCTCGTTTCTCCTTAAATCCGCTCTCCTTAAAATTATTTTAACTGGAATTATTTTAACGGGCGCGATTTTACCCAATTCCGCGATAGCGCGTGGGGTTTGCTACAATCGCGCCTTATTAAAGGAACCTTGCAATATGCCCCGTAAAATTCCCGCTGAACCCAGAAAAATATTGGTCACCTCCGCGCTGCCCTATGCCAACGGCAGTATTCACCTCGGCCATCTGGTCGAATACATCCAGACCGACATCTGGGTGCGTTTCCAGAAGATGCGGGGCAATACCTGCCACTATGTGTGCGCCGACGACACCCACGGCACGCCGATCATGCTGCGCGCCGAGAAGGAAGGCATCACCCCGGAGCAACTGATCGATCGCGTATGGCATGAGCACAAGGCGGACTTCGACGGCTTCCATGTCGAGTTCGACCACTACGGCTCGACCAACTCTGACGAGACCCGCGAATTCGCCGAGCAGATTTACCTCAAGCTCAAGGCTGCCGGCTTGATCGAGGTGCGTTCCGTCGAGCAGTTCTACGACCCGGTCAAGCAGATGTTCCTGCCGGATCGCTTCATCAAGGGCGAATGCCCGAAGTGCCACGCCAAGGATCAATACGGCGACAACTGCGAGGCCTGCGGCGCGACATACGCGCCCGTCGAGCTGATCAACCCGTATTCCGCCGTGTCCGGCGCACAGCCGGAGCGGCGTAACTCCGATCACTACTTTTTCAAGCTGTCCGACCCGCGCTGCCAGGAGTTTCTGCGCGGATGGACTCGCAGCGAAACGCTGCAACCGGAAGCCGCCAACAAGATGCAGGAGTGGCTGGGCGGCGAAAGCGAAAATAAACTTTCCGACTGGGACATCTCGCGCGACGCGCCCTACTTCGGCTTCAAAATTCCCGGCACGGAAGATAAATATTTCTACGTGTGGCTGGACGCGCCGGTCGGCTACATGGGCAGCTTCAAGCAACTGTGCAACAAGAAAACCCATCCCCATCCTACCCTTCCCCTTGAAGGGGAAGGAACCATGCCCCCTCCCCTTCAAGGGGAGGGCGGGGGTGGGGATGGGGTGCCAGACTTCGACGACTACTGGAAACCAGGCTCCAACACCGAGCTGTATCACTTCATCGGCAAGGACATTTTATATTTCCACGCGCTGTTCTGGCCCGCGATGCTGCAACACGCCGGTTTACGCACCCCGACCAAACTGTTCGCGCACGGCTTCCTCACCGTCAACGGCGAGAAGATGAGCAAATCGCGCGGCACGTTCATCACCGCCGACAGCTACCTCAAACAGGGACTCAACCCCGAATACCTGCGCTACTACTACGCCGCCAAGCTGAACGGCACGATGGAAGACCTCGACCTCAGCCTTGAGGATTTTGTCGCGAAGGTGAACAGCGATCTGATCGGGAAGTACGTCAACCTGGCTTCGCGGGCGGCGGGCTTCATCAGCAAACGTTTTGACGGAAAACTTGCAGCATCCCTCTCTCACGAAAGAGTGAACTTCCTTGATTACCTTTTTGTTAAATTAGTTAATCTTTCGGGAGACCCGGAAGGTGTTATTCAAGGGAAGGTCACTAAGGTTCCTGACGATCCTGCCCCTGATGGTGGCCGTACCAAATATATTGCTGATCTCTATGAACAACGCAATTATGGCGCTGCTCTCCGAGAAATTATGTATTTGGCAGATTTCGTGAACAAGTTTGTTGATTACTACAAACCATGGGGGCTGGCAAAACAAGATGGGCAAGATGCCGAATTGCACGAAGTTTGCACCGTCATCCTGAATGCGTTCAAGAGCCTTACGGTTTATCTTAAGCCAGTATTGCCAAAGCTGGCGCAAGATGTGGAAGCCTTCCTCAACATAGCTCCGCTGAAATGGAGTGACGCTCAAACATTATTGCCCGATGCTCACTCTATCAACGAATACAAACATTTAATGACCCGTGTTGACCAAAAACAAATTGACGCCATGATCGAAGCCAACAAAGAATCCCTTGTGCCGCCACCCTCGCCCGCCCGCCATGCAGAGGCACAGCAACACCAACCCTCTCCCCTAACCGGCTCCGCCCCCCTCGCTTCGCTCTCCCCGCTTGCGGGCGAGGGGAATAAAATCGCGCCCATCGCCGAAACCATCTCCATCGACGACTTCAGCAAGGTCGACCTGCGCGTGGCGCGCATCGTCAACGCCGAGCATGTCGAAGGTGCGGAGAAGCTGCTGAAGCTGACGCTGGACATCGGCGAGGCGCAACCGCGCACGGTGTTTGCGGGCATCAAGTCGGTCTACGATCCGGAAAAGTTGAAGGGTCGCATGACGGTGATGGTCGCCAACCTCGCGCCGCGCAAGATGAAGTTCGGCCTGTCGGAAGGCATGGTGCTGGCGGCTTCCGGCGAAGCGCCCGGCCTGTTTATCCTCAGCCCTGATGACGGTGCGCAGCCGGGAATGCGGATCAAATAATCCCATTCCCCCATCCATAGTGCAATATCGTAGGGGCGCGATTCATCGCGCCCTTTTTCTGGCGCATGAATAGATCATGGCACGATGAATCGCGCCCCTACCGGATTATTCGACCTTGGAAATAGAATCAGGATAATACGCTTCAGCTTGCCGATGCCTCTGGGTTTTCCGGGTGAAACCAGTTTAGTTTTTCCCTGAGCGTTACCACTCCGCCGACGATGATCAAAGTCGGCGGTTTGGGTTTTTCGATTAGCGCGATGCCGGGCAGTGTCGCCAGTGTGCCGGTGATGACGCGCTGGTTCTGCGTGGTTCCCTGCTGCACGATCGCGACCGGGGTGCTGTCCGGCAGGCCGTGCTCGACGAGCTTGGCGCAGAGCGTATCGAGGCCATGCAGCCCCATATAAAACACGATGGTTTGTTTGGGGCGGGCGAGCGCATCCCAGTCTAGATTCATGCTGCCGTCTTTCAGGTGACCGGTCACGAAGATGCAGGCTTGCGCATAATCGCGGTGCGTCAGCGGGATGCCCGCGTAGGTGGAAACGCCGGAGGCCGCCGTGATGCCGGGCACGACCTGGAACGTGATACCGTGTTCGGCAAGGGTCTCGATCTCCTCACCGCCGCGCCCGAAGATGAACGGGTCGCCGCCCTTGAGGCGCAGCACGCGCTTGCCCTCCTGCGCCAGCCGCACCAGCAGCGCATTGATTTCTTCCTGTGGCAGGGTGTGGTTGTCACGCTGCTTGCCGACGAAGATGCGCGTCGCATCGCGCCGCGTCATTTCGACAATGGGCTTGGACACCAGATTGTCGTACACCACCACATCGGCCTTCTGCATCAGGCGCAAGGCGCGGAAGGTCAGCAGGTCAGGATCACCCGGACCGGCACCGACCAGATACACCTCGCCGTGCGGTTCGGTATTTCCATTCTCCAACTGATCCAGCAGCATGGCTTCTGCGCCCGCCTCGTCGCCCGCCAGCACTTTTTCGGCGATCGCGCCTTCCAGCACGTTCTCCCAGAAGATGCGCCGCATGGGCGGGTTGGTAACACGTTCCTTGACGGTGTTGCGCAGGCGCGCGCAGAACGCGGTGAGGCGACCATAGCCTTGCGGAATCATCGTTTCCAGCTTGCCGCGCAGCATGCGCGCGAGCACCGGCGATGCGCCGCCGCTGGAGAACGCCACCATCAGCGGCGAGCGGTCCAGGATCGACGGCATGATGAAGGTGCATAAATCCGGGTTGTCGACCACGTTCACCGGGATGTTGCGCGCGCGCGCCTCCCGTGAAACATCTTGATTGACCGCGCTGTCGTCGGTCGCGGCAATGACCAGCACCGCGCCATCCAGATGGCCGGGTTGAAAACGTTCCACAACGCGTTCGACGCCGGGCAGGCCGATAAATGCCTCGGAGAATTCCGGTGCGACCGCCTTGACCGAAGCACCCGCATCCAGCAGCACCGAAGCCTTGCGCTGCGCGACTTCGCCACCGCCGACGACCAGGCATGAGCGGCCTTTGATATTTATAAAAATCGGTAAGAAATCCATGTCGATCCTTCAAGTTTGTTTGCTGCCAGCACCAGGTTGTTACGGCAATTGCTACAGGCCAAGCCGGAACCAATGTAGGTCGGGCTATGCCCGACATGGTGGGCATAGCCCACCCTACGGTCTCAATTTGCTTCAGTGGCTGGTGCCCGCCGAGCGCATGATTTTGTTGTAGACGTTGTACTTGCCGGAAGGCTTGCTCATCGGCAAACGTTTGATCTCCTTGAGCGTGACCGCGTCGTAGATCAGCAGCCAACCCTCATTTTCCCAGATGCTGACCAGCACGTATTTCCCGTCGCGGGTAAATTCGACGTGGGCTGCCGTCTTGCCCGGCATCGGGCGCAGGATTTCCTTCACCTCCAGCGTGCGCTTGTCGATGATGTGCATCACGTCGCGATGGTCCGTGCTGTTGAAGCCGTCAGTCCAGGCATACGGCGAATTTTCGTGGCTGCGCATGAAGAAACCGCCGCCGAGCGTCTTGATCTGCTTGATCGTCTGCCAGGTGGTCATGTCGATCACGCTCACCACCGGCTCTTTCAGGTTGGGCGTCGCCAGCACCGGATGCCCCTGATACTCCCAGGTAATGCCGGAACCGAGATGCGGCATGCCCGGCAAATCGAGCACCGCAACGTTCTTGCCGGAATCGAGATCAATCACCAGCCCTTTCTTGCCGTCGCGCGCAGCGCCGATCATGTGGCGGTAGGTTTGGTCGAAGAAGAAGTCGTCCAGATAGTCGTCGGTGGCGATGCGTCGCACTGGGAAATTCTTGTCGCCGTAAGGTATTTCCCACACCTCTTTCGCATCCTTCAGCGCCGCGACGAAGCTGCCGCGCGGCTCGGCCTGATACACGGCGGACACCCGCGAGCTCTTGCCGTCCTGCCCCACAGCCGGGATAACCTTGATCAGCGAAAGGTCTTCCGCGTCCAGCAGCACCAGAGAATGCGGCAGGTAATTGCCCACCAGCACGGTCTTGCCGTCGCCGGACACGGCGAGGTTGCGGGTGTTGATGCCGGCGCGTATCTCGGCCATCACCTTCAGGTTGTAAATATCGAATTTGGTGATCCAGCCGTCGCGCGAGGCGAAATACACATAGCGGCCATCCGGGCTGAACTTCGGCCCACCGTGCAGGGCAAAGCGCGTCTTGAAGCGATGGATCGGCTCGAACTTGTCGCCATCCAGAATGGTGGCGTGATGGTCGCCCAACTCCACCACGACGAAGAGATTGAGCGGATCGGCGCTGAAGGTCGGTTTGTCTGAAAATTTTCCCGGAATGCGCACCATGTGCGAATCATTGATTTGTTTTTCTTCCCACAGCGGCGTTTTGCCCAGTGGCGTGTAGATAAAATCCACCAGCGCCTGGATGTCTTCCCTGGCAAGACCGCCGCCAAACCCCGGCATCTGGCTGGCGTTGCGCCCTTCGGCGATAACCTTGAACGCTTCGGTGCGGCGCAGGCGCGCCAGATTTTCCGGCAGCAGCGCCGTACCCGCACCGCCCAAACGGTCTGCGCCGTGGCAAGCCGCGCAGAAATCGGCGTAGTTTTTTTCGGCCGGTTGGCCCGCCGAGGCCTCGAATGCCAGCAGCAAGCCCACCGCAGAGATACAGGTAAACAGGTATTTTTTCATCATCTTCAACCTTCAGTTATTCCAATTTCTTCATCATCCAGATAACACGCCGGGTCTTCCGCCCACGGGTCGCCGCTCACCTGCCAGGCGCGCACCCGTGTGTTGCCGCCGCAGATGTTGAAATATTTGCACGCGCCGCAGCGCCCGCCGACCTTGCGCGGGTGCGCCTTCAGCCCGGCCATGATCGGGTCGGAGGTGTCCGCCCAGATTTCCGAAAAGGGACGCTCGCGCACATTGCCGAGCGTATAGTTCCACCACATGGTATCGGGGTGAACGTTGCCCAGGTTGTCGATGTTGGCGACATTCACGCCGGACGAATTTCCGCCCCATTGTTCGAGCTTGGCGCGGATATGTTCTTCGAGATGGGGGAAATTCTGCCGCACCCAGAGCAGCAGGTACACGCCGTCGGCATCGTTGTTGCCGGTGACGAATTCCTTGGGTTTGCCCTCTTGCTGGTACTGCCAGCAAGCGTCGAATAGCAGATCCATCGCCTGCCGGGTGGCCTGGTGGAATACGTCGTTCTTGCGGTTCTTGTTGCCCCGTCCGGCATAGTTGAGATGCGACAGGTAAAACTTGTCCAGACTTTCCTCTTCCATCAGGCGCAACAGCCCCGGCAAGTCGTGCGCGTTGTCCTGAGTCAGCGTGAAGCGGATGCCTACCTTGATGCCGCGCGCCTTGCACAGGCGGATGCCGTGCATGGATTTATCGAACGCGCCCGCCATGCGGCGGAATTCGTCGTGGGTTTTCTGGATGCCGTCCAGGCTCACCCCGACATAATCGTAGCCCACCGCCGCGATGCGCTCGATGTTGCTCTCGTCGATCAGCGTGCCGTTGCTCGACAGGCCGACATAGAACCCCATCTCTTTTGCGCGATGCGAAATCTCGAAAATATCCGGATGCAGCAGCGGCTCGCCGCCGGACAGGATCAGCACCGGCACGCGAAAACCCTTGAGATCGTCCATCGTGGCGAATATTTCTTGCGTCGATAATTCGCCCGGAAAGTCCTTGTCCGCCGAGATCGAATAACAGTGCTTGCAGGTCAGATTGCAGCGCCGGATCAGGTTCCAGATCACCACCGGCCCGGGCGGATTGCGCTTGGCCACAAGCGGTGTCGGCCGGGCGATTTCCTGCATAAATTGTGAAATACGAAACATATTTAATCTCCGATGTGCAGTCCGGTTTTTTTTCCGATGCGCAAGCCGGTTTTCTTCAGGATGCGCGTGCTGTAAAGAATCTCGTGGCCGCGATCCGCGTCGCCGATCAGCTCGGCAATGCGGCGCACCAACTCCCCCACCTCGCCACGGTCATGCCCATGCACCATGGCAAAAAAATTGTAATTCCAGTCCGGCAAATGGCGCGGGCGGCAATAGCAATGGCTGACGAAATCCAGCGCACCGATCTTTGCACCCAGCTCGTCCACCCGTTCATCCGGCACATCCCACACCGTCATGCCGTTCGCCTTGTAGCCCAGCGCGTAATGGTTGGGTACCACGCCGATGCGGCGGATCACCCCGGATTCGAGCATGCGCCGCATGCGCGCCATCACCTCTGCGGCGGGAATGCCCACCTGCCGGGCAACCGCGTGATAAGGCTGCGGCTCCAGCGGCAGGCCGGACTGGGTGGCCAGCACGATGCGGCGGTCGATCTCGTCGAGCGCGGTTTCAGTCGTCATGCCGCAAACCTCAGCCCGATAAAATATTCTTTAACTTTTGGCATGTCATACACCGGATAGCCGGTTTCCTGTTCGATTCTTTCGAGCGCCGCAGCATGCTCCTGCGGTGTTTCCGTGGCGAGCACGAACCACATGCTGAGCAGATGATCGCGCGCATAGTTATGCGCCACTTCCGGTATCCCGTTCAATATCTCTGCTACCCGTTCAAAATCGGCAGCCGGTATTTTCATCGCCGCCAGACTCAGGCTGCCGCCCATGCGTTCGGCATGGTACATCGGGCCGAAGCGGGACAGGATTCCGCGTTTTAGCAGCAAGTCGATCCTGGAAATAATCTCCTGTTCGGTGCTGTGCAGTTGCGCCGCCACCTCGGCAAAAGGCTGGTCGCAGACCGGGAAGCCGCCCTGCAACTCGTTGATGATGGCGCGATCCAGTTCGTCCATCTGACTTGATTTATCCATGAATGTTCAACCCGCAAGAGCGGGCACGGCGCGCCGTGCCCCTGCCGAGTTTGCCACGTAACGCGCCCCGCATTGCTTGAAGCGGCGGCGACTGAACAGTACTTCGTGTGCGACATGCCCCAGGCCGCATTGTTCCTTCAATTGCGCCACCAGCCCCAGCACGTCGTCGCGCTGCCGGCCATGGATCATGGTGAACAGGTTGTAGCGCCAGTCCGGCAAACGGCGCGGGCGGCGATAGCACAAGGTGACGCAGTCGAAGCTGCCGATGCGCCGCCCCAGCACGCTCACCTGATCGTCCGGGATGTCCCACACCACCATCGCATTGGCGCGGTAGCCCAGCTCATGGTGGCGCACCACCACGCCCATGCGCTTGATGACACCCTGCTCCACCAGATTCGCCAGACCGGCGATGACCTCGTGTTCGGCCAGCCCGATGCCCGCGCCGATTTCGGCAAAGGGGCGCGGCACCAGCGGCAGACCCTGTTGGATCGCGCCGATCAGCAGATCGGGTTTCAGCCCGACTTGTCGGGTTAAAACCCGACCTACAGCTCTGGCGCTGCGCCCTTGGTGCGGCTGCGACAAATCGAAACCGAGGTCGATATGAAATTCTTCCAGCAGCGGCAAATGCAGCGGCTGATAGCCGGTGCGGCGCCCGATCTCGGCCAGCACTTCCTGCACCCGCGCTTCGTCCGGTGCGGTGACGACAAACCACAGGTTGTAGTGATGTTCGCGCTCGTAGTTGTGGTTTACCTCGGCATAGGCGCTGACCAGTTGCGCCACTTCATCGAGTTTCTCCGCCGGGACGGCGAGTGCGGCAAGCGTGCTGGAGCCAACGCTGTGCGGCCTGAATACCGCGCCCACCCGGCTCACTTTCCCGCAAGCCTGAAGCCGGGCCAACGCTTCCAGCACCTCGGCTTCGCTGATGCCCAGCCGCCCGGCGATCACGCCAAACGGAGCCGCCACCAGCGGGAAATCGCGCTGGAAATCGTTGAGCAGATGATGTTCGAGGTCGGTCATTTTCCGGCAATCACAGCCCGGTGCGGTGCGCGCGGTGGGTAAAGAAAATGCCGCTGGGCTTGTCGGCGGGCAATTCGCCGATCCGCTCGAAGGTCTCGGCGTCGTAAATACCCACCTTGTCCTCGTCGCGCGCGGAGAGCCAGAGATGCTCCCCGCGCGGCGTAAATTCCAGATGCATCACCGCCTTGCCCGGCTTCAGCGTTTTCACGATCTTGCGGCTCTGCACGTCGATCACCTGGACCGTGTCGTTGTGTGGAAAGGCAAAATTCACCCACACCTGGCGATTGTCGGGACGCGCCACGACGAATACCGGCTGGCCGTGGACGGGAATGCGCCCGACCTCCGCCCATTTGCCCTGATCGACGACCAGCACTTCGTGCCGCCCGACCGCAGGCACCAGCAATTCGGTGCCGGTCGCCGCCCAGCCTTCGAGATGCGGCATCTTGTATACCGGCAGCTTTTCTTCGCCCTTGCCGTAGCCGTTCAGGACGCGCTTCACGCCCGCGTCGATGTTCCACATATCCAGCAAGGCCAGCCCATCTTCACCGAACAGCCCGGCCAGGTAATAGCGGCCATCGGCGGTAATCATCGCATCGTAGGGCTCCTTGCCGACGTTGCGGAACTTGGTCAGCACCGGCTTGGCGGGTGTGCGCATGTCCGCCACCCAGATTTCACCGGCCTCGAACAGGCTGAAGGCAAAACGGTTGCCCGGCATGTCCACCAGCCCGATCACCTTGGACGATTTTCCGCTCTGGTCGATGGCGGGAATGTCGGCCACCAGCTCGAGCGTTTCCGCATCGAAGAACTTCACGCCGCCGGGCGTATAGTTGGCCGCCGCAATCAGTTTTCCGTCCTGCGAAATCGCGCCGCCGATGCTGTTGCCGGCCTGCATCACGCGCTTGACGATGCGCATTTCCAGCAGATCCACCTTGGTCAGGCCGCCATCCCGGCCAAATATAAAGGCGTAGCGCGCATCGCGGGAATAGTTGAGGGAGGCGTGCGACAGGTCGCCCAGGCCGGTAATCTGGCCGAGTTTGGTGCGATGTGTGGTTTCCACCACCTGGATGCTGCCCGTGGCGCGCTCGATGACCACGCCCAAGTCGCCCGTGCCGCGTTGCGGTGCAGCGGCGCAGCCCGTGATAAAAAACAGCACCATGAGTATCAAATAGTTACGCATCTCAGAATGATCCTTTCTGTAGCATTTGCACAATCCAGGCGGCTTCGGCCTCGGTCAAAAACGGGCTCCACGGCGGCATCGTCGTGCCGTTGCGCCCGTACAAAATGGTATCCCTGAGCGCCTCGGCAGATTTCCCTTCGAGTGCCGCCGGTGTCAGCGGCACGCCCAACCCGCCCTCGAAGAGCAAGCCATGACACGACCCGCAGTCCTGACGGACAAAATTGGCCAATTCTGCCTGACGCGCGGGAGCGGGTGCCGCGACGCCCCCGACAACAGCATCGCCCCAGGTCGAACCCGAATACGCAAGCAATAGCGGCAGGATGCCGACCCAAAGAAATCGCAACGGATCATTCGGCAGGGGGATTGGCGGCAGGGGGATTGGGAAATTAGGCATCTTTTGCCAGTCTCTTTGCTGGCTTTCAAATTTATGAATAACGACTTGAAATTATCTGGCAATTATTTGGCAATTATTTGGCGGAGAGGGAGGGATTCGAACCCTCGGTACGGGGTTACCGTACGCCTGATTTCGAGTCAGGTACATTCGACCACTCTGCCACCTCTCCTGAGTGCGTCAATTTGAGTGCGTCAACTAATGACGACGCGCATTTTACCAGCAACCTTTAATTTCGTGCAGAATGTTCACATGCGGAATCCTAAACGACACCTGCAAGCGACATTGGTTGGCCTGTGCCTGCTGCTGGCGACCTGCGGTCAACAGCTTCCCCCCTGGCGTGACGGCAAGCTGCTGGTGATCGTGCCCGATGTTTCGCAGGGCGCGGAGGCGGAGCTTGAGCGCGAACTGGCGTTGCTTTTCGGCAAGCATCTGCATACCGCCGTCGAGCTGATTCCCAGCCCTGCGGAAAAAATCGGCCAGGCACTGCACAAACGCAAGGCGCATTTAGCCGCCGCCACGTTGCGCAGCAGAGAAAATCATGCCGCGCTGCGCTTCGGGCCGAGTTACCAGTCCGTGCGCGAGCAGATCGTATGCAACCGCGATGAATTCTTCCCCAAAACGCTTGCCGATCTGGCGGAGAAAACGCTGGTGGCGATAGCAGGTTCGGCGCAGGAAACAGCGCTGCACGAGGCGCAGGAAAAATCGCCCTGGCTGGAATGGCAATCCCGCCACGAGCTCAACGTAAAAGACCTGCTGCAGGAAGTGGCTGAAGGCACAGTGGATTGCGCGGTGGCGAATGAATTGCAGCTTGCCGATGCGCGCAACTATTACTCGAATCTGGCGGCGGCCTTCGACATAGGCTCCCCTTCCAAACTGGCCTGGGCTTTCCCCAGGGATGCCGACCCGGAATTACTGAAAGAGGTGCAGAATTTTTTCGGCCTCATCCGGGAAGATGGCACGCTGAACCGCCTGCTGGAGCGCTACTACGGGCATAGCGGCCGGCTGCGGGCGCTGGATGCCGCTGCCTTTATCGACAGAACCAACCGGATGTTGCCGGATTACCGCAACTTTTTTGAGCAGGCCGCCGACCTGACCGGCTTCGACTGGCGGTTGCTGGCGGCGCTGGCTTATCAGGAATCGCAATGGGATCCGCTCGCGACCTCGTTCACCAATGTACGCGGCATGATGATGCTGACCGAGGACACCGCCGACCGGATGAAGGTCAAGAACCGGCTCGACGCGCACGAAAGCATCCTCGCCGGCGCAAAATATCTGGCCTTGCTCAGGGAAACGGTGCCCGCCCGCGTCCCGGAACCGGATCGCACCTGGATGGCGCTGGCCGCCTACAACCAGGGCTATGGCCATCTGGAGGATGCGCGCATCCTGACCGAACGCGCCAAGTTGGATCCGGACAGTTGGGCGGATGTGAAAAAATGGATGCCGCTGCTGAACCGGCCAGGTTATTACGACACGCTGAAGCACGGTTATGCGCGCGGCGGCGAGGCGGTGATCCTGGTGGAAAGTATCCGCAGCTACCATGACATGCTCAAGCGGCTGGAGCCGGGTCCACCGGCTGAGGCTGACGAAGAAGAAACTTCATATCACCTGTTCGGGCCGATGCAACATGTGCTGCGCTAATCGCGCTCCATGCCCTGTGTGCCCGGCCGTCCCTCCAGCAATCGCTCGATACGTTCCAGCCGCACGGATATTTCCTTGAACAGCCGGTCGGCTTCCTTCCCCTCCCGCTCCACTTTCTCGACATCGCTGCCAATGAAGAATGCCGCCAGATTGGCGGTCAGCAGCAAAAGCAGCACCGCGCCGAACAGGATCAGTGCAAACCCGGATGCAGCGATAGCGGAATCCGGGGGCATCGCCGCTCCCCCGGATTACACTGCGTTTCATCCGGGCTACTTGTTGGGCTCCGGCTCGCCCGGTTTGGGTTAGCGCGAGAGTTTTTCCATGCCGCCCATGTAGGGGCGCAACACTTCGGGAATCGTCACGCTGCCGTCGGCCTGTTGATAGTTCTCCAGCACCGCCACCAGCGTGCGCCCGACCGCCAGGCCGGAACCGTTCAGCGTATGCAGCAGCTCCGGCTTGCCCTGCGCGTTGCGGAAACGCGCGTGCATCCGGCGCGCTTGGAACGCCTCGAAGTTGCTGCACGAGGAAATCTCGCGGTAGGTGTTCTGCGCCGGCAGCCACACCTCGATGTCGTAGGTCAGCGCGGCGGAAAAGCCCATGTCGCCGCCGCACAACTTCATCACGCGATACGGCAGGCCGAGTTTTTGCAGGATGACTTCGGCATGGCCGAGCAATTCTTCCAGCCCTTCGTAGGATTTTTCCGGATGCACGATCTGCACCAACTCCACCTTGTCGAACTGGTGCTGGCGTATCATGCCGCGCGTGTCGCGCCCATAGGAACCTGCCTCGGAACGGAAGCACGGCGTGTGCGCGACATACTTCAGCGGCAATTTTTCCAACGCCACGATCTCGTCGCGCACCATGTTGGTGACCGGGACTTCGGCGGTGGGGATCAGGTAAAAATTCTGTTCGCCTTCTTCCCCCATCACGCGCGGAACACGGAACAAATCTTCCTCGAATTTCGGCAACTGCCCGGTGCCGCGCATCGAATCGGCATTCACCAGATACGGCACATACACTTCGGTGTAGCCATGCCGGTCGGTATGCGTGTCGAGCATGAACTGCGCCAGCGCGCGATGCAGCCGCGCCAGCCCGCCCTTCAGCAGCGAGAAACGCGCGCCGCTGATTTTGGCGGCGGTGTCAAAATCCAGCCCAAGCCCCTCGCCCAGTTCGACGTGATCTTTCACCGCAAAATCAAACTGCGGGGTGTTGCCGACTTTGCGCATTTCGAGATTGTCCGCCTCGGATTTTCCGGGCGGCACACTACTGTGCGGCGTGTTCGGAATCACTTCCAGAAATTGCTGCAACGCGGTTTGTACCTCGCTCAACTGTACTTCCGCCTGCTTGAGCTCGTCGCCCAGATTGGCGATTTCCGCCATGATCGCCGAAGCATCTTCGCCCTTCGCCTTGGCTTGTCCGATCAGCTTGGACGAGCTGTTGCGTTTGGCTTGCAACTCCTGGGTACGCGTCTGGATGGTCTTGCGCTCGCCCTCCAGTTGCTCGAACTTCGCCGCAGCCAACGTGTAGCCGCGCGTCGCCAGCCGTGCCGCCACACTTTCTAAATCGTTGCGTAATGCTTGTATGTCTAACATGAAAACTCCAATTCAAATCACATCATGTAGGTTGGGTTAGGCCGTCAGGCCGTAACCCAACGTTGCGCAATGTTGGGTTACGCTGCGCTAACCCAACCTACCTCTTTTGTCGCTGCATCAGATTTGCGTAGGATGGGTTGAGTAAAACGATACCCATCGAACGAACGGTGGGTATCGCTACGCTCGACCCACCCTACATTTTCTTTGCTTTTTCATCCAGCTCGCGCAGATGCGCCAGCTTCTCGGCAATCTTCGCCTCCAGCCCGCGCCCGGTCGGCTGATAGAAACTCACTTCGGGCATGCCGTCGGGGAAATAATTCTCTCCCGCCGCGTAACCGCCTTTTTCGTCGTGCGCGTAGCGGTAGTCTTTGCCGTAATCGAGCTGCTTCATCAGTTTGGTCGGCGCGTTGCGCAGGTGCAGCGGCACTTCGCGCGAGCCGTCCTGGGCGACAAATGCGCGCGCGGCATTATACGCGACGTACCCGGCATTCGACTTGGGCGCGCAGGCCATGTACAGCACCGCCTGCGCCAGCGCCAGTTCGCCTTCCGGCGAGCCGAGCCGCTCGTAGGTTTGCGCCGCATCAACGGTTAATTGGATCGCGCGCGGATCGGCCAGGCCGATGTCTTCCCACGCCATGCGCACGATGCGCCGCGCCAGGTAGCGCGGGTCGGCGCCGCCGTCCAGCATCCGCACCAGCCAGTACAGCGCGGCATCCGGGTTGGAGCCGCGCACCGACTTGTGCAATGCAGAAATCTGGTCGTAGAACGCCTCGCCGCCCTTGTCGAAACGGCGCAGGTTCTGCGCCAGCGTGTTGTCGAGAAACGCGCTGTCGATGCTGCTCACGCCGGCAGTTTGCGCGGCGGTGTGCAACTGCTCCAGCACGTTGAGCAGGCGGCGTGCATCGCCGTCGGCATAGCCGATGATGCGTTCCTTGGCCTCATCGGTGAATGCTAAAAAACCCGCATGTAGGTCGGGTTTCAACCCGACTGCTTCGATGGGCTGTGCATCGCCATGTCGGGTTGAAACCCGACCTACAGATGTCAAAGATAATGTTTGCCGGGCACGCTCGAATAACTGCCCCAGCTCCTCAGCCGACAGCGCATGCAGCACGTACACCTGGGCGCGCGACAACAGCGCGTTGTTCACCTCGAAGGACGGGTTCTCGGTGGTTGCGCCGATAAAGGTCACCAGCCCCTGTTCGACAAATGGCAGGAAGGCATCCTGTTGTGACTTATTGAAGCGATGCACTTCGTCGACGAACAGGATGGTATGGCGGCCGCGCTGTTGCAGCATTTGCTGCGCCTGTGCGATGGCCTCGCGGATATCCTTCACGCCGGACAGAACCGCCGACAGCGGCATGAACTCGGCATCGAAGGCCTGCGCCATCAGCCGAGCCAAGGTGGTCTTGCCCACGCCCGGCGGCCCCCACAGGATCATCGAGTGCAACTTGCCGGACTGGAACGCCAGGCGCAGCGGCCTGCCCTCGCCCAACAGATGCGACTGGCCGATGACCTCGTCGATGTGCTTGGGGCGCAGGCGCTCGGCGAGCGGTGCGGCAGGTTGAGTGGGTGCGAACAGATCAGTCATTTTTTGACGGCTTGCCGATTTTTCTTTCGGTATTTGCCAAACGTTTTACTTGGGAATTGCTCAACAATGACTGCATCTGGCTAATCGCGATGTTGTTCAATTGCGTCAGGCGTACGGGCTGCTCAAGCCCTTGATGAATCAGCACCGCGTTGATGCTTTCCAGGTTCGACAACACCACCAACTGCTCCAGCGTGGCAAAGTCGCGCATATTGCCGCTCGCCCCAGGATTGGCTTCCCGCCACTGCGCGGCGGTGAGACCGAACAGCGCGACGTTCAGCAAGTCCGCCTCGCTGGCGTAGATGATGCCCGTCTGCGCCTTGGTCAAACGCGGCGGTATCAGACGCTCTTTGATGGCATCGGTGTGAATCTTGTAATTGACCTTGGCGAGGGTGCGCTGAAAACTCCATTCGAGGGCTTTGACGCTAGATTCCTCATCCTTGAGGCGTTGGAATTCTTTGATGAGGTATATCTTGAATTCCGCGCTAATCCACATCCCAAACTCAAACGCAATATCTTTGTGAGCATAGGTTCCGCCATATCTACCCGCAGATGCCTGCAACCCGATCGCGTTGGTTTTCTCTACCCACTCCTTTACGCTGATCTTGTAGCTGTTCAAACCCGCCTGACTTTTAATTATGGCGAATTCGCCATAATTAAAATCGGGGTTATAAACAGACTCCCAGATTCCCAGAAACTCAACGGTGTTTCTGTTCCTCAGCCAATCCGAGATAAAGAAATCGCCATCCTTGGCCTTCAACATGTCCGTCAGTGAAATGTAGTCCTGCCCGAAACGGGTCGCGATAGTGACCTCTGCCCCCTTGACGCTGATGACGCGATTTTTCATTTACTCCTTACCGCGAGATTATTGTCAGTGACGCAGTTCATAGACTAATCGCCCAGCACATCCGCGCCCTTGGGCGGCGTGAACTGGAACTGTTGCGCGGAAAATTTCGGGTTGCGCTGCATGTTGGAGAAGCGCAGCACGGTCTTGTGCCCGAACGCGTCGTTCAACTCCATGATGACCAGTTCGGCCTGCGCGTTGAACGCCATGAGAATCTTGTCGAAGCCGCTGTCCTGCGCTTTGGCGATGGCTTGCAGCCAGTCCAGCCCGTCCTGGTTGCCGCTTTCCTTGAGGGTAAAACCGCGCTCGATTTCGTTGCTGCCGGAGAGCAGCGCGGCGGGGCTGCTGCCCAGCGCCGCATCGAGTTTTTTGACCGTGACCTGATTCAGATCCACGTCGTACAGCCAGAACTTCTCGCCGTCGCCGACGATGATTTGTTCGTAGGGTTTCTGGTAAGTCCAGCGAAATTTTCCGGGGCGCTGGAACTGCATGATGCCGGAGGCGCTCTGGATGCGCTTGCCGTTCTGGTCGAGCACCACCTGCGTGAAATCCGCCTGCGCGGAGTGCGTGGCGGCGACGAATTCTTTCAGCTTGTCGATGCCGCCGGCATGGGCCAAAGACGACACACATAGCAGGAAGGCAGCCACTGTTTTCTTGAACATTTTCTCTAATACCTGAAAAATTAAGTGGGCTGGCGTAGGGCGGATGAGCCGAAGGCGTTATCCGCCAAATGGGTTCTCATGCGGCGGAAGGCGCTGCGCTTTTCCGCCCTACACACTTTACTCCTGCCTTGCCGGGGCGATTACTTCGCGGTTGCCGTTGCTCTGCATCGCCGACACAATCCCCGCGGCCTCCATTTGTTCGACCAGCCTTGCGGCGCGGTTGTAACCGATGCGCAGATGGCGCTGCACCAGCGAAATCGAGGCGCGGCGGTTTTTGACGACGATTTCCACCGCCTGGTCATACAGCGGGTCGGCTTCGGCATCCAGGCTTGGCCCGCCTTCCCCGCCCTCCTCCGCTTCTTCCAGCGAATTCAGCACACCGTCGATGTACTGCGGCTCACCTTGCGATTTCAGATATTCCGCGATGCGGTGTACCTCCTGGTCGGACACGAACGCGCCGTGTACGCGCTGCGGGTAGCCGGTGCCGGGCGGCAGGTAGAGCATGTCGCCTTGTCCGAGCAGCGCCTCCGCGCCCATCTGGTCGAGGATGGTGCGCGAGTCGATCTTGCTCGATACCTGGAACGCCACGCGCGTCGGCACGTTGGCCTTGATCAATCCGGTGATTACGTCCACCGACGGGCGCTGCGTGGCCAGCACCAGATGGATGCCGGAGGCGCGCGCCTTCTGCGCCAGACGCGCGATCAGTTCCTCGATCTTCTTGCCGACCACCATCATCAGGTCGGCGAGCTCGTCGATGAACACCACGATCAGCGGCAGCTCTTCGAGCGCTTCGGGGTTGTCCGGCGTGAGCGTGAACGGGTTGGTCAGCGGCTCCCCCGCCTTGACCGCCTCGCGCAGCTTCTGGTTATAGCCGGCGATGTTGCGCACGCCCAGCGCGGACATCAGCCGATAGCGCTTATCCATTTCCTGCACGCACCAGTTGAGCCCCGAAGCGGCCTGGCGCATGTCGGTGACCACCGGGCAGAGCAGATGCGGAATGCCTTCATAAACGGAAAGCTCCAGCATCTTGGGGTCGATCAACAGCATGCGTACCTGCTGCGGGGTGGCCTTGTAGAGAATGCTCAGAATCATCGCGTTGATGCCCACCGATTTGCCGGAACCGGTGGTGCCCGCGACCAGCACATGCGGCATCTTCGCCAGATCGGCGACCACCGGTTTGCCGGAAATATCCTTGCCCATCGCGATGGTCAGCGCCGAGCCCATGTTGGCATACACCTGCGAGCCGAGAATTTCCGACAGATGCACCATCTGGCGCTTTGCATTGGGCAACTCCAGCGCCATGTAAGCCTTGCCCGGAATGGTTTCCACCAGCCGGATGCTCACCACCGACAACGCGCGCGCCAGGTCTTTCACCAGATTGGTGATCTGGCTGCCTTTCACGCCGACCGCCGGTTCGATCTCGTAGCGCGTAATCACCGGCCCCGGATAGGCGGCGACCACTTTCACCTCCACGCCAAAATCTCTCAACTTGCGCTCGATCAGACGCGAGGTAAATTCCAGCGTGTCGGCGGACACCGCTTCGACTTGCTGCGTCGCGGGGTCGAGCAAATGCAACGGCGGCAGCGGCGAATCCGGCATGTCGGCAAACAGCGGAGCCTGCTTTTCTTCGGCCACCCGCGCCGACTTGACCACTTCCATCAGCGGCATTTCGATGCGGATGGGCTGGTGCTCCTCGACGCGCTTTTTTTCTTCCTCGACGATGGCGACACGCTCGGTCATCGCCTGCGCGCCGATACGCCGGTCCTGCCAGGTCTGCCAAGCCAGGCGCGTGCGGCGGTAGGCGTTATCCAGCAACGCGCCCAGCCAGTCGACAAAACGCAGCCAGGACAATCCGCTGAACAGGCTGAAGCCGGTGGCAATCAACGCCAGCAGCAACAGCGTCGCGCCGGTAAAACCGAGCAGGCGCGTCAGCGTATCGCCGATCAGCACGCCGAGCATCCCGCCGGGAGCCAGCGGCAATACAACTTTCAGCGTGTACAAACGAACCGCCTCGAGCGCACTGCTGGCCAGCAATAGCACAGCAAATCCCGCAACCGAAACCCATAATTCACGCTTGTCGAAAATACTGCCGGGGCGCAAATCGTGATAGCCCGCCCACACGCGTTGCAGCATGAACAGCACCCACCACCACGCGGAAAAGCCAAACAGGTAAAACAGCACATCGGAGAGATTCGCGCCCAGCGCCCCGCCGGGATTGCTGGTCAGCGCGCCGCTGGCGCTATGCGACCACGCCGGGTCGGCGGGATCATAACCGTACAGCGCCACGGTGAAATACAGCGCGCAGGCGACCAGCAACAGCCAGCGCGATTCGCGCAGCAGACCGAACAGTTTGCCGCCGGGCAGGGCGTTATCCGCTTCAGACATGATGCGCGCCGATCAACCCGAGCTTCTCGGCCATGCGCACCGCTTCCATGCGGTTGCCCACGCACAACGTCTGATAAACCGCCGCCACGTGAATCTTGACCGTTCCTTCGGCGAGATGGATCGCCTCGGCAATCTCCTTGTTGGACAACCCTGCCGCGATATGCGTCAACACCTCCATCTGGCGCTGGGTCAAGCCATACTCGTTGGTATGCAGACGGCGCCGGTCGGCAACATCCTGGGGGTTTCCGGCCGTCTCGCCTTGCTGCCGCAACAATTGCGGCGGGATATACACGCCGCCGGACAGCACCAGGTTCAGCGCGCCCAACATCACGGCAGCGCCCGAACTCTTGCAGACAAAACCCATCGCGCCGTAACTCATCGCCTTTTCCATGTAGCCGCGGCCTTCTTCGCCGGAGACCACCACCACCGGAATATGCGGATAACGCTGATGGAAAAACCGGATGGAGAGGGGGCCATCGCTGCCGGGCATATTCAGATCCAGCAGCGCCAGATCGAGCTCGGGATGTTGCGTGGCAAGCTTCAGACCATCGGGGAAATTTCCCGCCTCCAATATCTCGACGGCTTCGGGCAATTGCTGAAGCACATAACGCATCCCATCGCGGAACAATGCGTGATCATCCACCAGCAAAATTTTCATTCACGTCCTCCCTAAGCCGAACGAACCGTAACTAAATGTAGGTCGGGCTATGCCCGACATGGTGGGCGTAGCCCACCCTACGGCTATCCTCTGTCCTCTGCCCTCTGGATCAAGCCCCGCCAAGCAGCAAGCGGATATCCTCGGCGAACCATTCGGCGCGCTGCGCATGGGGCGCACGCAACCGCACCTTGCCGCCGGGATCGACCAGAAATGTGCCGACACTGTGATCCATATTGTAGCCGGATGCGTTCGACCGCTTCTCATACCCCACGTAAAACGCCTTGGCGGCCTGCGCCGTGGCGTGCGCATCGCCGTGCAATCCCAAAAATGACGGATAAAATGCAGGCGCATATTGCACCAGCATCTCCGGCGTATCGCGCTCCGGATCGACGGTGATAAACAGCACCTGCACCCTGTCGGCATCTTTTCCGAGCAAGCGCATCGCCTGCGCCAGATCGGCCAGCGTGGTGGGGCACACATCCGGGCAGTGAGTGTAACCGAAGAACACAGCCACCACCTTGCCGCGAAAATCCGCCAGCGTGCGCGTCTTGCCGTTATGGTCGGTTAAACGGAAATCCGCCCCGGTAAACATTGCGCCAATATCGCTGGCGTGGAACGGCGAAGGCAGTTGGGGTTTTTCGCAACCGGCCAGCAGAACAAGCAAAAACAAGATACATAAACTACGCATTTTGGATACCTATTAACCTATGCAAATTTACACAGAGCAGGCGATTCATGAATCGCCCCTACGGAATTATTGTATGGGCAGCATTATCGTGTGGGCGTAGGGGCAATTCACGAATTGCCCTTATGCAATTTGTATAACGACGTTGTTTGGATTTTACGCAGCCACATGACAACTTCCCGTCCATCCATAAAGGTAAAAAGTGTAACCTACTTTGACCAAGCCATACACGCCGAATCCGGCCACCAGCAGCCCGGCGGCCAGCCGCACGCGCGGCGACTGCGCCCAGCGCCGGCTATTCTCCCAGAACAGCCCGATCGCCAACAGGTTCGGCAAGGTGCCGAGGCCGAACGCCAGCATCACCAGCGCGCCGCTTTGCGCGCTGCCGCTGGCCAAGGCGGTAACCAGCACGCTGTAAACCAGGCCGCACGGCAACCAGCCCCACAACGCGCCGAGCAGCAAGGCGTGTGCGGGCGTGGCAACCGGCAGCAAGCCGCGCGTCAGCGGCTGGAGATGCCGCCACAACACGCCGCCGACCCGTTCGATGCGCCGCACCATGCCCCAGATACCGGCGAGATACAGCCCCAGCGCGATCAGCATCAAGCTGGATAGCGCAAACAGCAGGTGCTGCACCGGCACCGCATCGCGCAGCAGCAGCCCGGCCTGCCCGAGCGTGCCGGCCAATGCGCCGGCCACCATGTAACTCGCCAACCGCCCGCCGTTATATGCCAGATGAAACGGCCAACGCGCATTTTTTTTGGGCAGTTGCGCGGCAAACATGCCGACAATACTGCCGCACATACCAAGGCAATGCACGCCACCAAGCAGCCCTACCAAGAATACCGCGACGATGCTGAATTCAATCATGTCCGCCTGCCTGCTCCACTTTATGTAGCCCGGATGAAACGAAGTGAAATCCGGGAAGCAATTATTGCCCTCGGCTTCCCCCCGCATTGCGCTGCGCTTCATACGGGCTACGATGCTGCGCTTCATACGGGCTACGATGCTTTATGTAGCCCGGATGAAACGAAGTGAAATCCGGGAAGCAATTATTGCCCTCGGCTTCCCCCCGCTACGATGCTTGTCCGTAGATTGCAATTGTAAGAACACGCCCTGCGCACTCCTGCAAAAAATTTCTAATCCTGCTTATCCAGCAATGCCAGATTCAAAAACGATGCGGCCTCGCGCGCATCCGGTCGCGCCAGATGCGGCACGATCCCCAGTAAGGGCGCAGGGATGCGCTGCCGCAACGCGGCGATATTTTCATCCAGCATCGCCATGCCCAATTCCGGCACATTCGCCACCCAGCCCGCCAGCGTCAAACCGCGCGCGGCAATCGCCTCCGCCGTGAGCAGCGCGTGATTCAAACAACCCAGCCGCATCCCGACCACCAGAATAACCGGCAACCCAAACAGTACCGCCAGATCCGCACTGTCCTGCTCTTCGTTCAACGGCACGCGGAAACCGCCCGCGCCTTCCACGATCACCACATCGGCCTGCGCGTTCAATTCCGAAAACGATTCTGCAATGCGCGCAAAGCTGATGCGGACGCCGATGAACCGCGCGGCCAGCAAAGGCGCGACGGCCTGCGCGAAACAATACGGATTGATCTGCCCGCCGCTGGCCAGCACATTGCTGGCGGCGCGCAACTGCCTGACATCTTCATGCTGCCCGCCGTCGGCGCAACCCGCCGCACCCGCAAGGAGTACGCCGGTGGGTTCCCCGTTGCTGCGCAACGACCCTCCCGCTGCCACCGGCTTCATGCCGACCACCCTCTTGCCTTGCCCGGCAAAGCCGTGCAGCAGCGCGCAACTGACCAGCGTCTTGCCGACGCCGGTATCGGTGCCGGTGATGAAGTAGTTCATTTCAACTTGAAGGTAGTTTGGATGATCGCCGCGCCATCCGCAGCCACGCGCGGCTGCGGCTTCCACGCGTGACCGTACACCACCTCGTAAGTGGCGGGCAACTTGCCGTCGCGGCGCAGCCGCTCATAATTTTCCAGCAGCCGCGCCCAGGCATTTTTTCCCATCAGGCCCCGACCGCGCCCCGCCGTGGCGTTGTGCGCGCCGATACGCTTCAGGTCGTACAACAAACCGCGCACATCATCGTAAGTCAGCGTCAGGTATTCCATGTCCATCACCGGCTCGGCAAAACCGGCATGCATCAGCATATCGCCGATGTCGTGCATGTCGGCAAAACGGTTCAGATGATTATGGCTATCCACGCCGCCGAATGCCTGGCGCAATTCCTTCAGGGTATCCGGCCCGAAAGTGCTGAACATCAGCAGCCCGTCGGCTTGCAGCACGCGGTGCAATTCGACGAAAGCCGCAGGCAGGTCGTTGCACCACTGCACCGCCAGGTTCGACCACACCATCCCGACACTGTTGGCCGCCAAGGGCAAGGCTTCGATGTCGCCACACACCTGCATTTGTTGCGCGCCGCCGAATAGTTTGCGCCACCAGCCGGAATGGCTGCGCGCCGCCTGCAACATGCCGATGGCGATATCCAGCGAGGCGATTTGCGCTGCCGGATATTTTTCCGCCAACTGGCGCGTGCCCCAACCCGTGCCGCTGCCCGCATCGAGGATGTACGCCGGTTGCAGCTTGATGTAGTCCAGTCGTTCCAACATGCGTGCGCACACCTCGCGCTGCAATACCGCCGCCGCATCGTAGTCTGCCGCCGCACGGGTGAAGGCACGGCGCACTTGTTTTTTGTCTATTTCAAATTCGTTCATTAATTTATTCTGAATGTAGGGGCGATTCACGAATCGCCCCATCGGATACGTTTGAAAATCACAGCGGCGATTCGTGAATCGCCCCTACAGGTTCATGCATGAAACTCACTACATGCCCCACAAATTCATCCGGGTGCGACAGGAACGGCGCATGCGCCGCGCCCTTGATGATTGCCAGCCGCGCATCCGGCAGTTGTGCCGCCAGGTACTGCGCTGCCTGCGGCGGCGTGAGGGTATCACGTTCCCCGCCAACCACCAGCGCGGGTTGTTTGATGTCCGGCAATGCGCCACGCAAATCGCAGTCGCGCAGAATTTCCAGCCCGGCCTGCAACGCCCCCAGATCCGGCTCACCCCGGCTCATTAACGCGCCGCGCAACGTCGCCAGCAACTCGCGCTCCCGTTCGCTGCCGCGCACCTGCAGGGCGAGAAAGCGCCGCAGCGTCAGCATGTAATCCTGTTGCAGCGCGGCGGCAAATTCCGCCAGCATCTCCGCCGCCATCGCGCATTCCCAGCCCGGCCGGCGCACGAAACACGGCGTAGTCGCCACCAGCACCAGGCGGCTGATTTGTTGCGGATGGCGCAACGCCCAGCGCAGCGCGATCTGCCCGCCCAGCGACCAGCCGCACACGGCAAGCGGTTCATCGAATTGCGCGGACAAGGCCTCAACAATTTCGAGTAGGATGGGTTGAGCGCAGCGATACCCATCGTCAATATCCAGAGCATGATGGGTATCGCTGCGCTCAACCCATCCTACATATGGCACACTGAATCCATGCCCCGGCAGATCCACCGCCAGCACGCGGAAATGCTCCGCCAGTCGCTCCGCGACGCCGCCCCACATGCCGCCGTGCATGCCCCAGCCGTGGATCAGCAGCAGCGGCGCGCCGCTGCCATAACTGTCAACGTGCAAGCTCATGCAACGCCTCGACAAGACGCGCCACATCTTCGGCGCTGTGCGCGGCGGACAGGGTGATGCGCAGGCGCGCCGTGCCCTGCGGCACGGTGGGCGGACGGATCGCCGCGACCCGGATGCCGCGCTCGCGCAACCCTTCACTCAATTTCAGCGCCGCCCGGTTGTCGCCGATCAGCAACGGCTGGATCGCCGTGTCCGACGGCAACAATTCCCAGGGCAAATCAGCCAAGCCGCTGCGCAATTGCGCAATCAGCTTGTGCAGATGCTCGCGCAATGCATCACCTTGCCCGATGAGTTGCAGGCTCTCCAATACCGCACAAGCCAAGGCGGGCGGCGTGGCCGTGGTGTAGACATAACTGCGCGCGTGATTGACGAGCGTATCGATCACCACCTGCTCCGCCGCGACGAATGCACCGAATACCCCGGCGGCCTTGCCGAGTGTCGCCATGTAAATGATGCGCGGCGACGCGATGCCAAAATGCGCCAGCGAGCCGCGCCCCTGCTCGCCCAATACCCCGAAGCCGTGCGCATCATCGACCAGCAGCCAGGCATCGTGCCGCTCACAGAGCGCCAGCAATTCCGGCAGCGGCGCGAGATCGCCGTCCATGCTGAACACCGCGTCGGTGATGACCAGCTTGCGCCCGGCTTTTGTTTGTTCGAGCAGCGCCGCCAGTTGCGCGATGTCGTTATGGCGATAGCGTTTCATCTCGGCGCGCGACAGCAGCATCGCATCGTTCAATGACGCGTGATTGAGCTTGTCGGCGAACACCGTATCGCCCTTGCCAACCAGCGCCTGCACCGCGCCAAGGTTCGCCATGTAGCCGGTGGAAAACAGCAGCGCGGCGGGTTTGTGAACAAATGCCGCAAGTTCCTGTTCGAGCCGATGATGCATAACAGTATGTCCGCTCACCAGATGCGCCGCGCCCGCGCCCGCGCCATATTGCGCCGCGCCCTGTTGCAGCGCGGCGACGAGCCGCGGATGGCTGGCGAGGCCGAGATAATCGTTGCTGCAAAATGACAGGTAAGGCTTGCCATCCACCACGATGTGCGGCGACTGCGGGCTGTCGAGCGTGTGCCGCTGGCGCAGCAGACCCTGCGCGGCGCGCTCGTCGAGTTCGTTTTGAAGTTGAGTGAATGGCATCGGTTTTGGTAGGTTGGGTTGAGCGCAGCGATACCCAACAACATGCGTCCGATCATCCCGATTGATGGGTATCGCTGCGCTCAACCCATCCTACATTGATTTTTCCGCAAAAGGATACATACCGAGCTTGTCGAGCAATGCGCGATCCTTCTCCGCATCCGGGTTGCCGGTAGTGAGCAGTTGCTCGCCGTAGAAGATGGAGTTCGCGCCGGCCAGGAAACACAGCGCCTGCACCACATCGGACATCTGCTGGCGTCCGGCGGAGAGGCGCACGCGCGCCGTAGGCATGGTGATGCGCGCCACCGCGATGGTGCGCACGAAATCCAGCGGATCGAGTTCTTCAGCATTGGCCAGCGGCGTGCCTTCGACTTTGACCAGGTTGTTGATCGGCACACTCTCCGGGTAAGGGCTCATGTTGGCCAGTTGCGCGATCAGCCCGGCGCGCTGTGTGAGGCTCTCGCCCATGCCGACGATGCCGCCGCTGCATACACTCATCCCGGCACGGCGCACCCGCTCCAGCGTGTCCAGCCGGTCCTGGTAGTCGCGCGTGCTGATGATGCTGCCGTAGAACTCCGGCGCGGTGTCCAGGTTATGGTTGTAGTAATCCAGCCCGGCGGCGCGCAACTGCTCGGTCTGCTCGTCGTTGAGCATGCCCAGCGTGGCGCAGGTTTCCATGCCCAGGTCGCGCACCGCCTTGACCATTTCCACCACGCTCTCCATGTCTTCTTCGCTCGGCTCGCGCCATGCCGCGCCCATGCAGAAACGCCCCGCGCCTTTTTGCTGCGCGGCGCGGGCGGCCTCCACCACGGCACTCACCGCCAGCATCTTGCGGTCTTCCACACCGGCGGAATTGAATGCCGATTGCGGGCAATAGCCGCAGTCCTCGGTGCAGCCGCCGGTCTTGATCGATAGCAGGGTGGAAAGCTGCACCGCATTCGGATCAAAATGCTCGCGATGGATTTGCTGCGCGCGGTACAACAGGTCGGCAAACGGCAGTTTGAACAGTGCTTCTATGTCGGGCACGCTCCAGCGTTGCGGCACGGTTATCTGTTTGACGGGACGGATGAATTCTATGGTTTGGGTGTTCATGTTGGTATAACTCCATTTTTCGATCATATAGTGCAACACCGTAGGGGCGCGATTTATCGCGCCCCGATCCTATTCATATCGCAATCAAGGGCGCGATAAATCGCGCCCCTACGGTATGATTCGGGTTGAACGGAAGCGGCGCATCATCCTTGAAAGGGTAATGGCTTGTCAATTTTACGCAATGTTATTTTGAACATCCGCACAGGAATTGAGCAAATCATGCCCGCGCAACCCTGCATGCTGTGCGGCAGCATGAGCCGTGACGGGCTGTGGTGTGCGCCCTGCGACCGCGCTTTACCCTATCTCGATGTGGCACTTTGCCCGAGCTGCGCCCTGCCGACCCCGGCTGGCGAGGTATGCGGGCGGTGCCTGAAACACCCGCCGTTATTCACCCGCACCACGGCCGTATTCGGCTATGCCTTTCCGCTCGACAAGCTGGTCCAGTCCATGAAATATGGCGGACAGTTCGCCCTGGCACACGCCTTTGCGAAAAAACTGGCGCGCTGCATCGACAAAACCGGATTGCCCGACTGCGTCATTCCGATGCCGCTGCATCCGGCCAAATTGCGCAAACGCGGTTTCAATCAATCGCAGTTGCTCGCATCCAGGATCGCCAGCGAGCTCGGCATCGAACTGCTGCCGCATGCCTGCCGGCGCATGCGCGACACCCCGTCGCAATCCGCCTTGCCGTGGAAGGAACGCAAGAAGAATATGCGCGATGCATTTTGCTGCGATGCCGATCTGGCCGGCAAGCGTGTCGCGCTGCTGGATGATGTGCTGACCACCGGCGCCAGCCTGAACGCGCTCGCCGAGGCGGTGCAGAAACGCGGTGCGGTTGAAATCAGCGCGTGGGTGGTGGCGCGAACATTGCCGCACCGCCGCACGTAAGGCCACGGCGCGGCGCGCCCTTACAATTCCTTGATTTTCTGCCGCACAAACGCCTGTAATTCCGGGGGGAGTGTGTTCGATTCAAGCGCGCGCCGGAATGCAACCTTGGCGTCGTCGGCGCGTTGCATCGCCTGCAAAGAAATACCGTAACCCATCAGCCAGATACCGTTATCCGGGGCAAGTTGCAGCGCAATCTGGTAATGGGTGATCGCTTCCTTGTGCCGGTTTTGGCGCTGCAACAGCGCGGCAAAAAACGCCTGATAGCCGGCCTGCCGATCCGCATAAGGCAAGGTCTTTTCCAGCGTCGCCATTGCCTGTTCAACCGTTCCCCGCTCGACTTGCAAACGCGCCAACAGCATGGCGAACCCGGTATGTTCCGGCTTGTTTTTCAGCCCGGCCTGCAACACGCGCTCGGCATCCGCGCCGCGTTTGCCCTCCAGCAGCAAAGCCACCAATGCCTGGCGCGCCGCATCATGCCCCGCATCCAGGCGCAACACCGTTTCATATCCCGCGATTGCATCGGCGATATGCCCCTGTTGCATCAATGCCACCGCCTGACGGAATTCCGCATCGGCATGTTGCGCGGGGCTGACCTGCTTTATCGGCGATACTTCCACCGGCGGTTGAACAGCGGCTTGTGCATTTGGCGGGGCGGCTTGCATGGGCTGCGGCTTGGCGGATCGCACCGGTGGCGCTGCCTTTTCCGGGCGTCCTTCAACCCCGTTCGTGGCAGGACTGTTTTTTTCGTCGCGCAAGGCCTGCCCTGAGCCTGCCGAAGCGGCCTGCCCTGCCCCTTCGACTGCGCTCAAGGCTAAAGGCTTCGTCGAAGCGCGCTGCCCCGAGTCTTGCCGAGGCACAGAAGGCGGCGGCGAATTTGATTCAATGATCGCGCGCGCGACCGGCGGAAGCATTTCGGGCAGCGGAGCTTGGTCTGCGGTAACGGTGCTGGCAACGCCAACCCCGGCCACATCGACACCAGCCGGAACGGCGGGAACCAGTTCTAGCGCAGGAGCAGAAGCCGGAGCCGCTGCGACCGGTGGATGTTGTATGGCGCTCATCGCGACCACCTTGGGCTCTTCGACTGAGCTCAGGACAGACTTGCGCGCTTGCATCCATTGCCAGGCGACAATCCCGGCCATCAGCGCCAGCCCCAACACCAGCAAAGGAACAGCCATCGCCAACCTGCGTTGGCTATGCGGCACGGCGCGCACCATGGTCTGCTCCAGTGCGGTATGCGCACCGCGCTGCTCGAGCTGGTTGAGTACCTGATTGATGACGCTCATTGCAGTGTCATCCACGCGACTCCCGACAAAACGATCGCCGCCACACCGGCCAACACCGCCCAAGGCAGCCAATCGCGATGCGCTTCCGGCGTATCCGCCGCCGCATCGCGCACATGCCTGGCAAGCACCTGCTGCCTGCCATCGCTGAACGCCAGCATCAAGGCCTTATGCGCGACGATGTTGACCAGCCTTGGCGTGCCGCCGGAAATGCGGTACAGCTTGCCCACTGCCCCCTTGCTGAACAGCGTGTCGCCGGGAAATTGGGCCACGGCCAGACGATGGCGCAGATAGCGCTCCATCTCGTCCCTGCGCAATCCTTTCAGTTCATGCTGGAAACTGATGCGCTGGCGCAGTTGGCGTATCGAGCGATGGCGCAGCCGTTCGTTCAACTCCGGCTGGCCGAACAACACCACCTGCAACAGCTTGCGCTTCTCGGTCTCGAGATTGGTGAGCAGGCGCAACATTTCCAGGCTTTCCAGCGGCATCGCCTGTACCTCGTCCAGGCAAACCAGCGCGCGCTGGCCGTTGCGTGCGCATTCCAGCAGCGCGCGCGTCAACCCTTTCAGCAACTGGTGTTGATCGGCATCCTTGTCCATCGGCACGCTGAATTCTTCCGCCAGCGCCAGCAACAGGCTGCGCGGTTCAAGATAGGGATTGAGGATATAGGCGGTAAGGAAGCGCGGCGCGGGCGGCACATCGGATGCAGACGGCACGGGCGACGCCTGATTCAGCATGGCAAGGAATTTGCGGCACAGCAGCGTCTTGCCGTTACCCACTTCGCCGACGATCTTGACGAAACCTTCGCCGCTACGCGCCGCCACCAGCAGGGTATTGAGCGCCGCCTGATAGCTGGAGCCGGCAAAAAAGAAGTGGGTGTCAGGGGTCAGGCCGAAGGGCGGTTCGCGCAGGCCAAAGTGCTGCAGATACATAATCATCAATGCCTTGCACCTTGCCCGCTCAGCCCGTTAATTCGGTTGCGGCTGTGCGTGATGTCGTCCGACCAATCCTTATCGTTATCCACCACGGTGGGTTTCAACAGGATAATCAACTCGCGTTTTTCGCTGCGCTGACTGGTTTGGCCAAAAACCGCCTTGGGCAAACCCGGCAAACCGGAACGGTCTTCAAAGGTCGCCTGGCGCATCAAGCCGCCGATCGCCACGACCTGCCCATCGCGCGCGCGCACAATGCTATCGCTTTCAGAAATGGAACTGGAGGCTAACGGCAAATTCAGCGTTCCGCCGATGCCGCCGACATCCACCGTTTTGTTCACTGTGCTGACCAGGCTCACCGAAGGGTGGATGTGCAGAATAATCTCGTTGTCCTGATCGATGCGCGGCGTAACGTCCAGCGAAATGCCGGAAAAGAAAGGCTGCAACGTCACGCTCGGCGTGGAGGTGGTGGCCGTGCCGGTGGTCGTGGTGGTGGAAACATTGGTGACAAAGAACTCGTCCGTCCCGACTTTCAGTACCGCCTTCTGGCCGTTCAACGTGGCGATGCGCGGACTGGACAACACATGCACATTGCCCTGGGTTTCCAGAAAGCTCAGCAAGGCCGCAAAATTGCTGGTCTGGAACGCCAGGCCGAACAAAGATCCACCGGCCGTTGCCGCGTTCAGCAGATCAGCTCCGGGAATCGAAGTCAGCGTTCCACCGCCACCGATCAACGAGGGCACACCCGCGACACTCGGAGCCAGCGACCCGCCACTGCCAATCTGTCCGATTGAAGTTCTGCTGTTCGGGCTGTTCTTGAACGCCGCCCAATTTACACCGGATTGATAACCGTCATTGAGCTGCACTTCGACGATTTTCGCCTCCAGAATCACCTGCCGTTCGATGGAAATTTGTGACGCCTTGAGATAGGCCGCGACATGCTTCAACTCATCCGGCATCGCGCGCACCACGATCACGCCGGACATCGGGCTGATCACCACGCTGCGCCCTTTTTCATTGCCGACGATCGCTTGCAGCGACTTACTCAGCTCATCCCAGAAATCCGCGCTGCTGGACATACTTACCTTGCTGCTATCCCCCCCGCGAGAAACCCCGCCCGCCGTGGTAGTCTGGGTTGACGTGCTGCCCGTCGTACCTCCTGTCGTGTTATCCGTCACCGAACCCGATAACACGCGCAGCGAAGACTCGCCCTTACGCTGCCCCGTCAAATAATTCACCTGGAAAATCCGCGTTTGCAGCGTCAATGGCTGGATATAAATACGCGCACCATCCAGCTTGTAGTCATAACCGTACATCTCGTGTATCGATTCCAGCGCCTCGAACACCGTTACGTCCTTCAGGTTCAGCGAAATGTTGCCGCTGACTTCGGGATGCAGCAGCATGCTGTAGCGTGTGCCGGAAACAATCGCCATGAATACCTGATTGGCTGGCGTATCGTTTACCGTCAGGTCGAATTTTGCCTCCAGCGGTTTGTTGTCTACCATGGGCATACCCATCGTGAGGGGGGGCAGCAAGGCATTGCTCACCGCATCGGGCTTGCCCGGCTGCGCGCTATCCCGAGCGGCCTGGCTCATTTCGCGCTGAATGGCATCCGCAGTTTGGTTGCGGCCGCCCGGCGCAGCACACGCTGCCAACAACAGCACTGTACTCAGCCATAACAAAACTCTCATTCGATCTCCTTGCGTGCTCCCGGCTTATTTTTTTGCTTGCCGGATTGCACCTCACCAGCTGGCAACTGCGGTTTTATTTTTATTCCCTGCTTGCCGGTAATTTTTACATCGGGAAACAACGTCATTTCTTGCCGCCCCTGTGCACTGCGCAATACTATACTGCCTTCGTTTACTTCAATCAGTTTTGCATCGCCATATTTGCCGCCCAATTCAACGCTTTCCCCGTCAATAATCGCAGTCCGGCGATTTTTTGAAATGATGATGGATTGCAGCCTGGCCGGCCGGATTTCAGGCACTCCGCTTGCGGGCGCGGCAACAGGCGCGGTAAGGCTGGCGGGGGGCCGGGTCGGGTCAGCCAATTCTTCGGCAGTTGCGGCAACGGAAAGCAGCGCCATGAGTAAAGTGGATATGGCGCGCATCAAACGGTCAGCCATATCTTATCCAAACTCAGGGTGTACAGGGTCAGCGTCAGCACCGCGTCGGGATATTTTTCCACGCTCAAACTGACCTCCCCCCAAAACATCTGCACCGGCATTTTCTCCAGCGCGGCGAGGTAGCGCAACATGTCCAGATAACCGCCGCGCACGGTAATCTGGATGCCATGCTTAAAAACCTGCTTTTGCCCGGCCGACGAATCT